>JAESFT010000137.1_pt1 | contig 90003 bp, 84 predicted proteins | sample 9269451 | NCBI WGS metagenome assembly JAESFT01 (sample SAMN14502557, study PRJNA617106) | algae metagenome | isolation source: Scytonema hyalinum WJT4-NPBG1 and co-occurring heterotrophs from well... | place: USA: Mojave Desert, Joshua Tree National Park, California | collected 2006-05-25 | reverse complement strand
CCCCCTCCCCGGCTTCGGCCTCCACGGGCTTCTTCTCAGGGGCTGTGGGCTTCGGCGCCGGGGCAGGCTCCTCGGGGCCTGCCGTTTCGAGGAAGGCCCGCTCGAGATCGTCGAGGGACACCTCGCCGGGGCGCAGGGCCCGTTCGAGAACCTGATAGGACAGTGTGCCGGCGGTTTCGACCTTCGCGGCCGGAGCGGGACGCGCTTCGGCCGGCGCCTCGGCCATCGCCATCTGTTCGAGGCTGCCGATGAGGTCGCCGTCGGCGCCATCGGGCTCGGCAGCCGTGCGCTCGAGTTCGCCCAGGATCTCCTTGATCCGGTCGAGGGTCGCGAGAATGAGGGTGACGGCTTGCGTCGTGACGGGCATCCCATCGCGGAACTTGCCCATGAGGGTTTCGGCCGCGTGGGCCAGGGCTTCGAGCCTCGGAAGCCCGAGGAAGCCGCAGGTGCCCTTGATGGTGTGCACCAGCCGAAAGATGTTGCTGAGAATCGCCTGGTTGTTCGGGTCCTGTTCGAACCGGACGAGTTCGATGTCGACCGTGTCCAGGTGTTCCCCAGTTTCGGTCAAAAACTCACGCAGAAGGTCGTCCATGACGATGACTCAAACTCACGAGACGCAGCACTCAACGCCTCATAGTCACCGAGATGGGTTTCTAATTCATTGCGAACGCCAGCGATTCCGGAGCCTGCGCGTAAAACGCCCGGCCTCAGGCACCTGCCGTTACGGCACGGATGGTCACCTCATCGCCTTCGAGACGCAGGCTGACGTCCATCTCGGCGGCGCGGGCGACCATGCCGGCATAAAAGACCTGAATGCCGTGCGCATCGACCGTACCGTTCTCAGGAGCCCCGGCGAGGAGCGCTTGGGCGTGGGGCGGAATGCGGGCGTTGAGGCCCTTGGAGGTGAGCAGGAAGTCGCAACGCTCCGCATCGCCGGTCACGACCACGTTCACCGACCCGCCGCGCGGCACGGCGTTGATCGCCAGCACCAAGAGGTTGAGAAGGAGCTTGACCCGGTTCTTGGGAAAGAGCGCGCGGGGAGCGGACCACGACAGGGAGACCTTGTCGTCCTGGAAGAGCCCGCGGGCCACCTGTTCGGCATCGCCGAGATCGATGGAGGCGCCCGCCGACCCCGCCGCCCCGAAGGCGAGGCGCGCGAATTGCAGCCGCGCCGACGCCTGCTTGGCGCTTTTGCGGATGAGATCGAGGGCGAAGTCGCGCATCGACGCGTCGTTCTCGTCCTCCAGAACCTCGAGCCCGTTCACGATCGCACCCACCGGCGAGATCACGTCGTGGCACACGCGCGAGCACAGGAGGGCGGCGAGATCGAGCGAATCGAGCGTGATCGGGTTCATGACGGCTCCGGCGGGAAGATTGTCGATTCGCGCAGAGTGCCAACGAAAACAGGGTTTTGAACCTGTTTCGGCGCCCCATTGCAGCGACAAGGGAACGAACCCCGATACCCGGCATTGAGGCTCTTGGGAAGCCGACGAAGGGATCGACAGACCAGCGGCAAAAGGGCACAAAGCAGCCATGAGGATCGACGAACAGGATGCCGATGCGGTCGCATCGAGGCTCGTGCCCATCGCGATCGAGGCTGGCCGCCTCCTGCGGGCCCTTGAGCGCGCCGCCCTCGACCGCAGCCTCAAGGCGGACGGCACGCCGACGACGGAAGCCGACCTTGCCGCGGAAGAACTCATCATCCGCCGCTTGAACGAAGCCTGGTCCGGCGTTCCCGTGGTCGCCGAGGAGACCGCCAATGCCGAGGGCGCGTCGGACCTCTTCTTTCTCGTGGACCCCTTGGACGGCACGGGCGACTTCATCCACGGGACGGGTGAGTACAGCGTGAACATCGCCCTCGTGCGCAACGGCCGGCCGGTGGCCTCCGTCGTGTCCGCGCCTGCCATGGGCAAGATCTGGAAGGCGGGGGAGACGGTCCGGTCGGGACTGATCGCGGACGGCGCCGACATCCCTTGGCAGGACGTGAGAACCCGCCCTGCCCCGGAACGCGACCTCATCGCCCTCGTGAGCCGCCGCCATGGCGACTCGGCGACCGAGGCGTGCCTCTCCACCTTGTCGATCGGCACCCGCCGAACCGCCTCCTCGGCCCTGAAATTCTGCCTGATCGCCTCGGGCGAAGCCGACGTTTACGTCCGCTGCGGCCCGACCATGGAATGGGACACGGCGGCAGGCGACCACATCCTGTGCCGGGCGGGCGGCTGCGTCGTGGATGCGAACGGGTCGGCCCTGACCTACGGCCATGACGACCGGGGCTACCGAAACGGCCCATTCGCCGCCTTGGGCGATGCGACCCTGGCGTCCCGCCTCGCCTTGCCGCAGGCGACCGTCTGAGCCTTAAAAGCCGAGAAGAGCGGGAATTTCGCCCAGCGTTCTCACCCGCATCGGGATGGCAGCGGCCTCGGGCCAGCGAGCTTGCACGACGCCCCAGGGGCCGCGCTCCACGAAGACGGCCTGGAGCCCGAGACGCAGAGCCGGCAGCACGTCGTTGTCGATGCGATCGCCGATATAGACGATCTCATCCGGCGGCAGGCCCGACAATTCGATGATCGTCTGAAAGAATCGCGGGTCCGGCTTCGAGACGCCCCAACGGCCGGACGAGCCGACGATCTGCGCATCGACCCCAATGGAGCGCACGAAGTCTTCCGTCCGCTGCGAGTGGTTGCCGGCAAAGCCGAGCCGAAAGCCCTGCTCCTGCGCACGAAGGAGCGTCGGCGCGGTATCGGGGTAGAGATCGCTTTCGACGAACCCTCGAGGAACGCCGGCCCGGGCTCGGGCCTGCCGCTCGGCCTCAAGATCGATGCCCGGACGCACCAATTCGAACACGTCCTCATGGTGTCGCCGGGCCTCGATGACGGCCCCGAGGGCGGCAAAGAACGTGGAGCGGGGAACACCGAGCCAGTCGGCCCACTCGCCCCATAGGCGCTCCTCGCTCACGAGCGTCTCCCCCACGTCGAAAAAGAGGAGCTTTGGCCGGGTCACGGCGGCACGAGCCCGGCCTTCAGGCCGGCCCAGCGCTCCTCGGCCCGGGGACCCACGGTCGGGTCCGCGAGGAAGCGGGCGCGGTTGGCATCGTTGCGGAAAAGATAGAGCCTGCCGTCCCGGATGATCGAGATGGCCGGGTTCGCATCCACGATCCGGCCCCGGCTCATGGCCTCCGCGTCGTAGCCGCCGAGACGCGGCGCATAGACGGTGGGGCTCGCCTCGAAGGCCGCGCGGTTCGCGGCAGACGCGAACCGCCAGGCGACGCCGCTCCAGACGAGTTCGTGCGGGCTGCGGCCCGGTTGGGGACCCTCCGGCAGAAGGTAGGTCACCGGATCGAAGCCGCCGAGGGCAAAACCCGTGGCCTCATCCACATGGAACACCTCGGTCATCGCGACGAGCGGTCCTGCAGCCCCCGGCGGCAAGGGACGCTGAGCCAGGGCCGGCTGCGCGGGGAGAAGACCAAGGCCGAGCGCGGCGATGAGGAGCTTGCGTTGAGGCATTGTTAAGGTTGATGAATCTAGACTGGATCAGAAGACCAGGACTCGTCGGAAACGCACGCCACTGTTCCCGCAAGGTGTGAAGAATCCGTCGATGCCAACGCACCGGAGCCCCGCTCCACCGGTTCCTGCGAGGAGTTCGCCCATGCGCTCGCGAAAAGCCCTAGTCCAAGCAGCCCTGTCGGCTGCCGCTCTCGTCCTCCTATCCTCGCCGGCCCTGGCTCAAAGGGCGCAACCCGTTCAGGCCAGCTACCCCGGCGACCAGAGCACCTTCCGGCCGGAGGAGCTCGTCGATTCCGGCCATCGGTTCTTCGGCACCATCTCTCGGGGGCTCGCGCTCGCCGTTCAGGAGGCGACCCGCCGCTGGGGTGAGCCGAACGGCTACATCCTCGGTCAGGAAGCGTCCGGCGCCCTCTTCGGCGGCCTTCGGTATGGCGAAGGTCGACTTTATACTCGCAATGCAGGCGAGCGCCGGATCTTCTGGCAGGGCCCCTCCCTTGGCTTCGATTTCGGCGGCGATGGCGCCCGCACCATGATGCTCGTCTATAACATGCCGTCGGTTGACGCGATCTATCAGCGTTTCGTCGGCATCAACGGCTCGGCCTATCTCATCGGCGGGTTCGGGGTCACGGCGGCGTCGGCGGACGAGATGGTGGTGGTTCCGATCCGGTCGGGCCTCGGATGGCGGCTCGGGGTCAATATGGGCTACCTGAAGTTCACGCCCCAGCCCACCTGGAACCCCTTCTAGCCTCCCCTAGAACCCGACGGGAGCGCAAAAGCGCTCTGGAAAGCCAACCGGGCACATGGCAGGGTGCTCAGGCGTTACCGAGCGAGCACCCTGGAGTTTTCGTCCGCGTGGTCGAAACCATTATGTTCTTCGCGTTGGGGTTCCTCGTTGCGGCCCTCTGCGCGCTTCTCATCATTCCGGCACTCAATGCCCGGGCCGACCGGCTTGCCCGGCGCCGGGCGGAAGCCCTGTTTCCCCTCTCCATCTCGGAGCTCACCGCCCAGAAGGACCACCTGCGTGCAGAATTCGCCGTGCTCCAGCGACGTCTCGAGCGGAAAGCCGAGGAGGCATTCGCGGTCAAGCACCAGAGTCTCGAGGAACTCGGCCGCCGGGCGATCCAGATTGAGGCCCTCGGCACGGAGGTGGCCGAGCGCGACGGGCTGATCGCCGAGCTGCGCGCCAACCTGACCGACGCTACCACCCGCCTCGTCGGCGCCGAAGAGAAGCTGGCGGAATCGCAATCGACTCTCGCGGGCATGCGAGACACCCTGGCGGCCGTTGAGGATGCCCATCGGCGGACCCTCGACGAGTTGGCCAACACCCGCGGCGAGCTCGACCGGACGGCCGCGCTGCTGGCGAGCACCAAGACGGAGCTCGCCGTCCTTCAGGATCGCGTCGAGTCGCGGGAGTCCGAGTTCTCGGATTTCGACGGGCGCCTCGAAGCGGCGTTGAGCGAACTCGATGCCAAGCGCATCACGATTTCGGATCTCGAAACGCGCCTTGCCATGCAGACCGGGCGGGGCAACGGCTTCGAGCGCAACCTCGCGGAGCGCGGCCAGGAACTGGGCGACGAGCGCCAGCGCCTCGCCGACCTGAAGAGCATGCTCCTCGCCGAGCAAGAGCGCGCGGCCGCTCTCGACCGCGAATTGGCGCAAGCCCGTGAGCGCCTCGCCTCGCTCGAAGCCGCTCGCGGCGGCGGTGGCACCCCTCCGGACGCCGTGCGCGCCGAGAACGTCGAGCTGCGGCGGCTCATCGTGGCGGTGGCGGACGATGTGATCCGCGCCACCGAAGGCAAGCCGCCCGCCACACCGGAAAAACGCAAGGCCCGGGGCTGACCTCCCGCCCCGCATTGTGCGAAGCCGTGGCCGGGTGCTAAGCGAGCGGCCGTACCCCTCATTCCCCTGGAGTAAGCTCATGGATCTCGGCCTTGCGGGTAAACGCGCCCTCGTCCTCTCGTCCAGCCGGGGCCTCGGTTTGGGCGTGGCGCAGAGTCTTGCCCGTGAGGGCGCCGAGATCATGATGACGGCCCGTTCCGGTGAGCGGCTCGAAGCTGCCGCCAAGGCGATCAATGCCGCCGGCCCCGGCCGCGCCCACACTGTCGTGGGCGATCTCGCCGGGAGCACGGACGCGATCTACGAGGCGGCCGTCCGGGCGCTCGGCGGCGTCGACATCCTCATCGCCAATACGGGCGGCCCTCCGGCCCGTACGGCCCTCAACGTCGAGGTCGAGGGCTGGACCCCGCAATTCGAGGCGATGGTCCTGCCGGTCTTCAAGATGGCGGCCCTCGTGCTGCCCGGCATGCGCGAGCGCGGCTGGGGCCGCATCCTCACCATCGCCTCCACCGGCGTGGTGCAGCCCATTCCAAACCTCGTGATGTCGAACGCCCTCCGCTCTTCGATCGTCGGCTGGTCGAAAACCCTGGCCAGCGAGGTGGCGAAGGACGGCATCACGGCGAACCTCGTCCTGCCTGGACGAATTCACACGGACCGGGTGGACGAACTCGACGCGGCGAACGCCAAAGCTCAAGGCAAATCCCCGGATGAGATCGCCGCCGCCGCCCGGGCCGCGATCCCGGCAGGACGCTATGGACGGGTCGAGGAATTCGCCGATACGGTTTGCTTCCTCGCCTCGGAGCGGGCGAGCTACATCACCGGCAGCCTGATCCGCGTCGATGGCGGAGCCGTTCGGTCGATCTGAGCCCTACTCGGCCGCCATGGCCCGGCGTTGCGGGCGGTTGTCGTTCGACAAGCCGCTCATAACGTGGCGAACGGCTTTGGCCGCCTCCGGCATCGCGATGCCCACCGACACCAGGGACGCCAAGGTTGCCGCCTGGCAATAGCCGCACAGAGCCCGGTTCTCCCTCCACTCCTCCTGCCCGAGTTTGAGGGCGACGATGAGGTCGTACAGAACCTTTCCGGCAAGCGCGATGGGCAATGCCGGGTTCTCGCGAGCCCGGTTCTGGCCGCCTGCTCCGGCGAGAGCCGCCGTCACCGCGTAGCTCGCGATCATCAGGAGGGCGTCGGGCGTCTGCATGCGCTTGTAGGCGTAGTTCGACTTATCGACCTTCGTGGCGTCGAAGGGCTTGAACGGCAGATCCGGCAGGCGGCGCAGGATGCCCATCTGGTAGAGCCCCACGATCATGCCGGCCGTGGTGCCCACGAACGAGAGCCCGACGAGCCATCGGCGACGCTTCAAGTCGTCCGAACGCCCCTTGCGGAGTTCATAGGAAAGCCGTGCGGGTGAGGGTGCCATGGGGCCTCCACTGTCGTGCGCGTCGCCGGCACGCCGGACGAATCGTCAGGTGGGCTTACTTGGGTTCGACGGTCAGATTGCCGCCGGGGCTGCCCGGCGGCCGGATCACCGGCGTCGTGCCAGGATCCGGCACGGGAGCGCGCGTGGTGATCTCGGGATCGATCCCCGTCGGCGGACGAATGACGCCGTCCGTCGCCTGCAGGCGGTCGCTTAAGGGAGCCGGCGAGCCGGTCGACCCCGTCGCGGACGGCTCCTGCGGTTCGATCTTCTCCGGAATCGTGAGCTGCGGCGAGGGCATGTTCGGCGGCTGCTGCGGCTGGATCGGCGTCTGGGCCGCCGCCGTCCCGGCGAGAGCGAAAGCCAATGCAGCCTGGATCAAGAGGCGCTCGGTGCGTGCGTGAGAGGCGCGTGTCATGGGTCCGCTCCTTATCCGGAGGGGAACACGCGGCCAGGATATGAGTTCCGGCGCGGCCCTCTAGGCCGCAGCCGCCGGTGCGCCCGCCATGGCGAGGTAGAGCGCTCGCAGCCGGCGCGTGAGCGGGCCGGGCCTGCCGTTCGCGACGGGCCTGCCGTCGATGGAGACGACGGGCAGCACGAAACCGGATGCGCTGGTGTTGAAGGCCTCGGCGGCATCCAAAGCCTCCTCCAGGGTGAAGGGGCGCTCCTCCACGCTGAGGCCCGCCTCTGCCGCAAGTTGCAGCACGGCGCGGCGGGTGATGCCGGGAAGAATCGCATGGGACAGAGGCCGCACAACGACGGCGCCGGTCCGGGTGATGATGAAGGCGCTCGACGAACCGCCTTCGGTCACGTGCCCGTCCTCGATCATCCAGGCCTCGTCCGCCCCCGCCTCGCGCGCAGCCTGCTTGGCGAGCACCTGCGCCAGCAGCGAAAGCGACTTGATGTCCCGCCGCTTCCAGCGCAGGTCCGGCACGGTGGCGACCGCGATGCCCTTTTCAGCTAAGGGCGAATGAACGATGGATTTGGCCTGAGTGAACATCAGCACCGTCGGCGTCGCATCGCTCGGGAACACGAAGTCGCGCTCCGCCACCCCGCGGGTGACCTGGAGGTAGAGGAACCCTTCCGTCATGCCGTTGCGGCGGATGAGATCGGCCGCGAGGCGCGTCCAGTCCGCCCGCGTGTAAGGGTTCGGGATCCTCACCTCGCCGAGGGAGCGCTCCAGGCGCTCGAGATGCGCCTCGTCGTCGACCACATGGCCGGCGATGACGCCGAAACCCTCGTAGACCCCGTCGGCGAACAGAAAGCCGCGATCCATGACCGGCACCTTCGCGTCATCGACGGGCAGAAAGGAACCATTCAGGAAAACGACGCGCGACATGGGGCAGGTCCGTCAAGCATGCCCGCGATGCGGACGAGGCCGCACATTAGGACGCCCCGGGCCCGCGGCACAAGCCGCGAGGCCCGTGGAGAGCCGCAGACGATCCTACTTGAGGTGAGCGGCGAGGTGCTTGTTCATCTCGAACATCGTCACCTTCTTCTTGCCGAAGATCGGCTCGAGCTTCGCGTCGGCGAGAATCTCGCGCTTGTTCTCAGGGTTCTGCAGCTTGTTCTTCTTGATGTAATCCCACATCTTGCTCACCACCTCGCCGCGGGCGATGGGGCTGGAACCGACGACGGCTGCGAGTTCCTTGGACGGCGTGAGCGGCTTTTGCAGCGCGTTCGGCTTCGACGAGTCCTTCTTGGCGGCAGTCTTGGTCGGCATCGGTACTCTCCACGGTTGGCTACGATGTGGCGGCAATTCAGAAGAACCCGAAGCAGCCCGTCAAGTGACGATGGCGGATCCTGAGGTCTTCCAGCTAGTCCGGCGGGGGTTGTCCCCTAAATCCTGTCAAAAGTCATTGCATGAATGAACGATCCATGAAGACCGAGGGAGCTTTGGCCCATCCGATGCCCTTGCGGAAAGGTCTGCCGCTCGCGTTTCTGACCCTCCTCGCGGGCCTTTCTCCGGCTCGTGCCGAGTCGCCGGAGGCACGGGCGTGGCTCGCCTCCCAAGGCTATGGCGTGCCAAGCCGCCATCAGAGCGTGATCTGCCACGGTTACGGATGCAATCGCCGGTCCACCTTGGCCGTCGACGCATGGCTCACCCGTGCGGCCTCCCTGCTTCAGGGAGCGATCCAATCCCCCGAAGCCGAGCGAAAGGCCCTCGCCGAGGCCGTCCGCCTCTATACGGGCGCCATCGCGAGCCATCTCGGCGGTCGTCCCGACGTTCCAGGCTCGCCCACCGAACTGTCGGGCACGCATGGGCAGATGGATTGCCTCGACGCCACGGCCAATACCACCAGCCTCTTGGTGGTACTCGAGGAGCGCGGTCATCTGCGGCACCACGTGGTAACCGCACCGCAATCGCGAGGCTTCTTCTTTGATGGCCGCTACCCGCATTTCACGGCCGTTCTCGCGGAACGCCGTGGCAAGCGCTGGGCCGTCGACCCGTGGAAGCGCGCGCCGGGCCAGCGGCCCGACATCCTCCCGCTCGACGTCTGGCAACAGGCCTCGTGAAGGCATCAAATCGCCGCTCCGAGGCCGGCTTGCTCCTCAGGCCGTCTTTCCGAAAGGAATGATCGTCGCCTCCGGAGCGGCAGCGGCCTTTCGGGCCGCTTGGGCCCGCTCCGCCGCGGTGCGCACGTAGGAGATCATGGTCTCGGACGGGCAGGGTTTCGCCAGGAATGCGGCGCCGCCCGGGAGGTCGCCCTCCCCGGGCCATTGCCGGCCGGAGGTCACCAGGATCTCGATTGCCGGCCAGCGCCGATGAACGTCGTTCGCCAACTGGTAGCCGTTCATGCCGGGGGGCATGTCCACATCGGTCAGAAGGACGTCGACCGGAAGACCCGCCTCCAGCACGGCCAAGGCCTCCGCCGCATGGGCAGCCTCGATGACCCGGCACCCCGCCTCGTTGAGCAGGTCGGCGGCGACCAGCCTCACGAGAGGCTCGTCCTCGACGAGGAGCACAACCGGCTGAAGGGGATCAGGCATGGAGGGGAACACTATAACACGGCAACGCTTGATCCAACGCCGAGCCGGCGGACTCGTTCCGAACTCGCCAGGCACCCGGTGAGTTCACAGGATTATAAGGCGAAAACATTGTTATGATAGAACAATAGCCGTCGCGAACCAAAGAACCGACCGGGCGTTCTCCGCCCGTCGCGCGAGTTGAGTACCACCGTGAACGCAGCCAAGATCACCCCGCTTCATCCGCATCTGCAGCCGACGCTGCTGGTTGTTGAGGACGACGTCATCACGCGGTTCGCTGTCGCCGACGAATTGCGGGCTGCCGGGTACAAGGTGCTGGAAGCGAGTTCCGCCGAGGAGGCCATCGCCATCCTCGAGCGGCTGCCGGTGCACCTGCTCTTCATCGATCTGCATATGCCGGGCGCTCAAAGCGGGCTGGACGTCGCCCGTGTCGCTCAGGGTTGCCGGCCGGCGCCCAGGATCGTCCTGACCTCCGGGAAGGAGCCGCCGGACCGCGCCCCGGAGTACCAGGATCTCGGCCCCTTCATTCCGAAACCCTACCTGATGTCGCGCGTGATCGAGATCGTGCGTCGGAGCCTCGATCCGACCTTGGATTAGGTCTTCTCGGCCAGGGGAACAAAGCTTAATCGTGGCGGTTAGCGCTGTTGTGAGCACGCGCCCGAGAAACGCCGCCCTCCCCGGCAACCCGCAAACGATCCTCGTCGTCGAGGACGAGGTTCTGATCCGGCTCGTGATCGCCGAGTATCTTCGCGATTGCGGGTACAAGGTGCACGAGGCGGCCCATGCCGACGAAGCCGTTCTCGTGCTGCAATCGCCGGACGTCACGATCGACATCGTCTTTAGCGACGTCGCCATGCCGGGCAGCATGGATGGTTTCGGGCTCGCGCGCTGGATCCGCGCCAACCGGCCCGATATTCAGGTGGTGCTGACTTCCGGCATCGATCGGTCGGCGGAGGTTGCCGGGATGCTCTGCGAAGCCGGTCCCATGCTGGCAAAGCCTTACGAGCCGCAAGGGGTCGTCGACCGGATCAAGTTGCTGAGGGCCCGGGCCGACCGCGCCTGACGCCGGCAAGCCTCTCTTCAGGCATGGACGGGCGCGGGCCCTTCCCTTATGGCTCCTGGGGAACGAGGAAAGCTCACATGCTCACCGCCGACGCTGCGGGCGTCTACGCCATCGCGCCCACACCCTTTCACCCGGACGGACGGATCGACGAGGGCTCCCTGGACCGCATGGTCGATTTCTACGGTGAGGCGGGCTGTTCCGGCATCACGGTGCTCGGCATCATGGGCGAGGCGCCGAAGCTCGATCACGAGGAGGCGCTCAGCGTCGCCACCCGTGTGATCCGCCGTGCCGGCCGGCCCGTGATCGTAGGCGTGTCGGCGCCGGGCTTCGCCGCCATGCGGTCCCTCGCGCGCTCGACCATGGATGCCGGCGCAGCAGGCGTCATGATCGCGCCGCCGCCCTCACTGCGCACGGACGACCAGATCGTCACCTACTACGCCCAGGCCACGGAGGCGATCGGGGCCGACGTCCCCTTCGTGATCCAGGATTACCCGCTCACGTTGAGCGTGATCATGACGCCCGCCGTGATCCGGCGCATCGTCCAGGACAACCCGGCCTGCGTGATGCTGAAGCACGAGGACTGGCCGGGTCTCGAGAAGATCTCCGCCCTTCGTCGCTTCGAGGCCGATGGGTCGCTTCGGCCCATCTCAATCCTGTGCGGCAATGGAGGGCTCTTTCTCGACTTCGAAATGGAGCGTGGGGCCGACGGGGCCATGACGGGCTATGCCTTTCCCGACATGCTCGCCGACGTGGTCCGCCTGCAGAAGGCACGCCGGCGCGACGAGGCGCACGATCTCTTCGATGCGCACTTGCCCCTCATCCGCTACGAACAGCAGCAGGGCGTCGGTCTTGCGGTGCGCAAATACGTGATGATGCGGCGAGGCATCCTGGGTTCCGACGCCCAGCGCAAGCCCGGCAGCGCCTTGACGGCGGCAGCGAAGACCGAAGTCGATTACCTGCTGTCGCGCCTCGCGCGAACGGACGCGCGGGCAGGCCGGTTGGCGGCCTGATCAGGCGCGGCTCGCAGCGAGGTCTGGGTGAGCGGTGCGCATGCGCTCCTCGACGTGGTGGGCCAAGCCTTCGGAGGCGATGTTCTTGAACTTCGCTTCCACCTCGAAGTCGGACCACGCCATGTGGCGCGCCACGAGATCGTTGATCGCCTCGTTCCACAAGAGGTCCGAATGGGCGCGCAGATCCTTGGGCTTGATGCCAACGGCAACGAGCGCCGCGAAGTCGGGCCGCGTGTGGAGGTCGTGGCCCGCGAGTAGGTCCTCCCGCGATACGCTCACGTGACTGACGGGCCGTACGCCGCGCCAGGACTCGATGATGCGACGGATCCGCGGGTCCTCCGGTTCGATATACTCGCCCCGGCTCGCAATCCAATGATGGTGGATGTCGAGCACGATCGGGCAGTCGTCGGCGAGAGGCAGAAGGTCGTCGAGGCCGTAGCTGACCTCGTCGTTCTCCACGGTGATGAGGTTGCGGGCCGTCTGCGACAGACGGGTGAGTCCCTCGCGAAAAGCCTCCGCTCCGCCGGCCCTGGCGCCGCCATGGATGTTGATGTGGGCGCCGTCGGGATGCCAGCCGGCATCGTAGCCCATCAGCGCCATAATCTCGGTGTGATACTCGAACTCCTCGACGCCGTTCTTCAGCGCCGAGGGGTTGGCCGAGGCGATGACGCAAAACTGGCCGGGGTGCATGCTGAGCCGCACGCCCCGCTGGCGAGCGATCTGGCCGCTGAGGGCCAGGCTCGACTCGATCAGATTCCGTAAGTCCGGGTCGCGGTAGAAGTCGCGGCAGGTCGGGTGCGTGTAGCCGGGCAGGATCTGACTAGCCAGCCGGTGCAGGCGCTCGATCTTGGGCCTCGTCGCCACATGCTCGACCTGGCGCCTGATCACGTCGAGGTTGTGGGTCACCGTGGCGGCGAGCTTGTCGAAAGCCGCCTTGGGCTCCAGGCGACCGAGATACGCCATCGTGACCGCGACGATGTTCATGCGGCGGGCCTCCTCGGCGTCGCCATCGTCGGGAATGTACTTGCAGCAGAAACCGAGGCGCGGGTCGGAGGTCATGGGCTCTCTCGAGGGTGGCGACCCCGAACGGATCAGGTCGGTGGCGCCTCGCCGCTCAGTGGCGCACGAGAACGGTTTCGGGATTCCGGATGGATTGCCGGATCGCTGCCGCCTCGAAGGGTTTTGGGATGAACCGTGCATGGCGCAGGTTCTTCGGCAACTCGCTCGGCCTGGACGCCGACACGAACGCGAAAGGGATCCGACGCTCCAGCAGGGCGGAGGCGATCTCGAAGCTCTTGCCGTCGATCACGTCGATGTCGAGCAGCGCGAAATCGAACCTGTCGCCGAGATGCTCGCGCGCTTCGGCCAGGGACGCGAACACCCCGACGACCTCGTGCCCCTCGCCTTCGATGATGGCCTGGAGGTCCAAAGCGATGAAAGGATCGTCCTCGAGTATCAAAATCCGCACAGCAATGCTCCACCAGCCCGGCATCCAATCGGCTCGGACGAACGCCCGAATCTCAGCCGCGCGACGTCGGAAGCGGCTTACCAACAAGGGAGCAACGGCGTTTCGGAATCAGGGTTCCGTCATTCCAGCCGATGGCTGAGGGTCCGCAAACAGCCTCGATCAACGAAAAAGGCACCGGCTTTTCGGCCGGTGCCTTTCGCTTGAATGAGCTGACCTCAGTGGCGGTTCGCGCCCTGGCCGGAGGAGGTCGCCCCGGGGCCCTGGCCCGTGGGGCCGCTGCTTGCGCCGCCGAACTCGCTCTGGTGGCGGCTGAAGCGATCGTCTTCGCCGCTGAAGGACTGCTCCACATAGTCGCGACCGCGCTGAGCCATCTCGTGAGCATAGCGCAGACCCTGCTCGCGCACTTCGTCGGCCCACTCGCCGAAGGTTTCATCCTCCTTGCGGGTGCGGGGCAGCAGCGCGCCGAGGAGCAGGCCGGCCGCAAGACCGACGAGGCCCACCATCACGGGGTTCTGCGCCACATAGGTCTGCACGCCCTGCCGGGCATTGCCCATGCGGCCTGAGGAGCGCCCGCTGCGTCGGCTCGCATAGCTGCCGGTGCTGTCGGACGCCCAGGAGCTTGCGCTCTCGTAGGTGTCGCGGGCCCACTCGGTTGCCTGCTCGTAGGCGTCGCCCACACGCTCCTGGACATCGGCAGCGGCCTTCTTGGCGCTGTCGGCCATGCCGCCCTGCGAAGTACCGCCCTGGGAGGAGCCGGCCTGCGAAGCAGCACCACCCGTCGCGGAGGCGCCGGAGGAGGCCTGGCTGCCGGCGCCGGTCGAGGACGTGCCGCCCATCGGCTTCGAGGTATGCGAGGCAAGCGTGGAGCTCTGCGCGCCGGTGGCGGAGCCCGCCTGCGCATGCGGCATCGGGGCTTCGCCGACATTACCGACGGAGGTTCCCGCCGAGATCTTGGCGGCCGACACGGTGTCGGAGCCTGAGCCCTTGTTCTGGTTGGCGCCCATCTTGGATTGATCGTTCTTCGTCTCAGCCATGGTGCATCTCCTGGGAAAAGCGGTCAGAGCGGCGAGCCGGCGGTTGCGGTCCGCCGGGGCTGCAGGGGTTCGTTCACTGGCAAGGTCGCAGCCTCGCCCACCGGCAGCGTGGTCTCGGGCTGGTAGACGTGCGGGCGATGCACGTCGACGACGGGCAGATCGGCGTCCTCATAGGCGACGCGGGCGGACACCGCAGGCCTCGCCGGCTGCGTGCTCATGCGGTGGAGCAGCCAGCCCACGCCCGCTGCGACGAGCATCACCGGTACGGGATTGCGCTTGATGACGTCGAGGGCGTAATCGAAGTGCGACCCGATTTGGTTGGCCCGCATCGTGCCGAGCACGTCATCGACCATGCCCGACATGGACAGCCGGTCCTGCAACCGGTTGATGGTGAGATCGAGCCGGGCGCGGGCCTGCTCGATGTCGCGCTCGAGATCGTTCATATCCTGCGTCATCCCGAGACCCTTTCGGACAAGACCTGCGTATCGCGCTTGACGTTGCGCACGGTGCGCTCCGGCGTGAGCGAGAACTTGGACATGGCGCTGCGGCCGTAAAGACCGAGCCCGATCGCGATCGCCGCCATGAGGCCGCCCACGATGAGAGCCGCCAGGGCTTCCGATCCCACGACCGTGGCAAGCCACTCGACGAGGGATTCGGTGAGAAGCATGACGGCCGCGATGGCGAACACCGCCGCCGCCACCACCATCGCCAGACCGATGAACATCATGCGCACGCTCTGCGACATCTCCGTGCGGAAGAGCGCGAACTCCTTCTGCGCGAGATCGCCGGTCTCGCGCAGGGCCTCGCCGAACAGATTCTGCAGGCTTTGCTTGCTGGTATCGGCCATGAGAGCCTCCTGCCCTTAGAGGTTGGCGCCGGGCTGCGATCCCTGCTGGCGCTGCTGACCGCGGGACGCGGTCTGGCGGGGCCGGCCCACGGGCGATCCGCGATAGACGTGATCCTGGCGCAGGCCCTCGGACGAGGCCTTGATGAAGCGGGCAGCCAGGAAGCCGATCGCGACGGTCACGGCCGCGACGACGGCCGGACGCTCACGGACGACATCCTCGGCATGGTTGAAGATCTCGGCGAAGCTGCGCTCCCGGATCGTGCCGGCCAATTGGTCGAGGCCCTCGGCCGCACTGTCGACAACCGCGCGGATGTTCGGACGATCGTCGAAGGAGGCCGTCGATTCCCTTAAGGAGGTCGCAAAATCGGCCACCGATTGCGCCACGTCATCCTTGCGGCGGTCGACATAGACCGTGGCCTGCTCGCGGGCCGAATCCAGAAAATGGCGGCCGCGCTCCACGGCAACGCCGGCGATGTCGCCCACATCGCCCTTCAGGTCGTCCCAATCGGCTGCGCCACCCTGCTGGGCCCTGGGCTGCTGCTGATTTCCGCCGTTCTGATACCCCACGCTCATGGGCTAACCTCCTCTGATCGCGTGGAGGTAACCGCCAGAAGCGCGGCAGGTTCCGCGCAGCGCCGGGAGGCTCGCGGGGTCTGGGAAGCGCTGGTTGCTCCTGAGAAACGCGTGAGGAAGGCCGGCGTTCACCGGGCGACGGGTTCGGTTCCGGAGCCCGCGAGAAACCGCCACGGTTTTGCGGCGTTCAGTCCTGGGGCTCATCTAGGCCGGAGGCTGCCGCATGCTGCCGCAATGCTGCCGTTTCGTCCTCATCGTTCTCCTGGCGGCAGCCCTGCCGGCCGCCTGGCCTGCCGGGGCCCAGGACGCCGCCCCGCCCCTGCCGCCGCCCCGGCCCGACACCGCGCGCCCGGCCGAGACCCCGCAGCCGAAGCCGGAAGCCCGCACGGCAGAGGCGCCGCCCGCGTCCGGGGACGAGGCCTGCCTTGAGCGAATCAGGCAGCTCGGCGTCCGCTTCGAGGCCCGGCCGCGCATTGCCGACGGCGCCTGCATCGCCGAGGCGCCCCTTCTCGTCTCGGCGCTCCCGGACGGCGTCGCCCTCTTGCCGCCTGCGGTGACCTCCTGTCCGATGGCGGAAGGCCTTGCGCTCTGGTCGTCCGAGAGCGTGAGGCCGGCCGCCCTCGAGCATCTCGGAACGGCGCTCAAATCCATTGCGGTCGGCACGGCCTACGAATGCCGCAGCCAGCGCTCCGGGTCGAAGATGAGCGAGCATGCCTTCGCGAACGGCCTCGACATCGCCGGCTTCAGCTTCGAAGGGCGCGCTTCCGTGTCGGTCGCGCCTCACCTGGGAGGCTCGCCCGAAGCGGCCTTCCAGAATGCCGTTCAGAAGGGAGCCTGCTCGGCTTTCGCGACGGTGCTGGGCCCGGGCTCCGATGCAGCTCATAGCGATCACCTCCATCTCGACCAGCGCGGCCGACGGGGCGGGTATCGGATCTGCCAATAGGCGGAACGAAATCCATTGCCGCCTTCTTACTCTCGTGTTGGTTCTGCGAAGGTCGGAGTTCGAAGATGGATGTGCGGCGTATCCTTGTGTTCGGCCTCGTGGCGCTCGCCCTTCCGGCGGTAGCGGCTCCCCGGCAAGCAGCCGAAACCCGGCCCCAGCCCCTGGATCTCGATACCATCAACGGCGCCGCCTTCGCGGCTGCGCCGGGCAAGAAGGCATCGGACGCTTCCTCCGTTCTCATCAAGGCGCAGGTGCTCCTCGACCGGGCGCGGTTCTCGCCCGGCGTGATCGACGGGCACGAGGGCGACAACTTTCATCGGGCGCTGGCAGCCTTCGAACGGGCCCGGAACCTCAACCCGGACGGACGGCTCGACGAGGAGGTGCTGGCGAAGCTGGAGGAGCTCTCCACGGAGCCCGTGGCGACCGAGTACACGATCACGCCAGAGGACGTGAAAGGCCCCTTCGTAGAGCGGATTCCTGAGAAGTTCGAGGCGCAGGCCGATCTCAAGCGCCTCGGCTACACGGGTCCGCGGGAAGCGCTCGCCGAGCGCTTCCACATGGACGAGGATCTTCTGCAAGCCCTTAATCCCGGCAAGGATTTCGACAAGGCGGGCACCCGGATCGTGGTCGCCCATGTGGGCGGCGAGCCGAAATCGCCCGAGACCACGGGCTCCGCGCAGAAGGTGGCGGTGATCGAGGTGGACAAGAAGGAGCGGCACCTGCGGGCGCTCGCCGAGGACGGAACGCTCATCGCCGTCTATCCGGCCTCCATCGGCAGCGAAGAAAAGCCTGCCCCGGAGGGCGAGCATACGGTGCGGGCCATCGCCCGGAACCCCTCCTACACCTACAACCCGGACTACGCCTTCAAGGGCGTCAGGGCGAAGAAACCTTTCGAGATCAAGGCCGGACCCAATAACCCCGTCGGCTCGGTCTGGATCGATCTGTCGATCGAGTCCTTCGGCATCCACGGGACGCCGGAACCCGCCAAGGTAGGCAAGTCGTACTCCCACGGCTGCGTCCGGCTGACGAACTGGGATGTGGAAGAACTCGCCGGGATGGTTCAGAAGGGCACGAGGGTGGTGTTCAAGGGCTAGGTTTCGCGCCGGCCCTGCCCGCCATCTCCCGTGCTGGCCAGCCATTCGACGAGGTCGGCCACCTTGCGGCGCGCCACCTCGTCCTTGAGCCGCACGAAGTTGCGCACGAGCCGGTCGCTTTCGGGGCTCGTCAGGAATTCCAGGATCGGCCCCTCGGCCTGCGGACCGGCAGCGCGCAACTCCGGTAGTCCCTCGTAGAGGTACTCCACGCGCACGCCGAGAATGCCGGCGATCTGCAGAAGGCGGCTTGCCCCGATCCGGTTCGTGCCCTTCTCGTACTTCTGCACCTGTTGGAAGGTGAGGCCCAGGGCCTCGCCGAGCTTTTCCTGGCTCATGCCGAGCATCATGCGCCGCATGCGGATCCTCGCGCCGACGTGCCGGTCGATCGGGCTCGGCGATTTCTGATGCACGGCCGCCTCCTTGTTTGCCGCCTCATCATAGCCACGGCGAGCCCCGAATCAAAACTCACCGTTGCAGATACATTCTCTACACCTCATAGTTGATGGCATGTGGAGAGTGGAACCGTGACGGGTCGCGGGTTCGATCACGCCGACGAAGCATTCGCCTTCATCGAAAAGCTCGACGCCATCGCGGATTCCGAGGGCGTCGTCGATGCCATGGCATCGAGCCTGGCGCGCTTCGGTTTCGAGAACTTCATCATCACGGGACTGCCTCATCCTCGGGAGCGCTTCGAGTACGTGGTTGTGTTGCGGAGCTGGCCCGAAGGATGGTTCGAGATCTACGCGCGGGAGGATTACGTGCGCGTCGATCCCGTGATCCGCCTGTGCCGGAACACGGTGCAGCCCTTCGAGTGGACCGAGGCTCCCTACGACGCAGAGCAGGAGCCGCGGGCCGCGGAGGTGATGCGGCGGGCTGCGGATTTCCGGATGGCGCGGGGCTTCTGCCTGCCGATCCACGGGCTTCAGGGCTACGAGGCCTGCCTGTCGATGAGCGGGATCGACCTCGACCTGACGGCTCGCACCAAGCCGGCCCTGCACCTGATGGCCATGTACGCCTTCGAGCGCGCCCGCCAGATCCTGCAGCCCGGGGGGCTGCCGCGCTCCGCCGGGCTCACCCCCCGGGAGCGCGAGACCCTGACCTGGGCCGCCCTCGGCAAATCCGCCGCCGACACGGGCGAGATCCTGGGCATCACGGAGCGCACCGTCACGGCCCATGTGGCGAGCGCCTGCCAGAAGCTTGGGGCTGCCAACAAGACGCAAGCCGTCGCCCGTGCCGTTCAGCACCGGCTGATCGCGATCTAGTCCCACGACCCTGCAGTTTCCTACAATACCGGCCTCCGTGCCGATGCGTGATCCTTCCTTGCGATTCGCAGGAGGAGAGCGCCCATGACAGCCATCCACGTGGTGGGACGGAGCAACCGCCACCTCTACGGCGACGCGCTGGAGCAGTGGTTTCGCCTGCGCCACGCGGTCTTCGTCGGCGAGCGCGGCTGGACCGCCCTGGCGCGGCCGGACGGGCGCGACATCGACTCTTACGACGACGAGCACGCCATCTACCTTCTCGCCATCGATGCCGGTCGGGTCGTGGGCGGGCAGAGGCTCTACCCCACTTTGCGCCCTCACATGATCAGCGAGGTCTTTCCGCACCTCGTGGCGCGGGACATCCCCGCCGGTCCGACAGTCTTCGAGTGGACCCGCTACTTCGTCGTCAAGGAACGCCGCATGGGGCGCACCGATTGCCGGCTCCTGGCGGCGCTTCAGGCCTTCTGCCTGGAAGAGGGTATCACCCATGTCACCGCCGTGGTGGAGATGTGGTGGCTCCCCAGATGGCAGCAGGCGGGATTTCGCGCCAAGCCGCTCGGCCTGCCCCAACCCGTCGAGGGTCAGCCGACGGTGGCCGCCCTGATCGAGATCAGCGAAGAGAGCCGCAGCGCAGCCCTGCGCGTCGGAGGTCTGCGCCCCTCCAGCCTCGTCCGGCATGGGACCGGGTCGCCGCAGGAGGCCGATCATGCCGCGGCGTGACGGAGGCTCCCGCCGGTCCTCCCCGCTTGTCGGCGAGGAGGCCGAGGCGGTCGGTGATGCGATCACCGACATGGTGGCGCGTCTATCCCCGAAAACGCGCCTGCGGCTCGTCGCTTTCCTTCACCTGCTGGAAAAGCCCGAGACCGCCTCGGCGACCTTCGAGGTGTCCGAGGCGGGGCTCATGCGCCTGACCCTCGCAGGCCCGACCGAGCCTGGAGCAACGGCGATCAATTAGGCCCGTCCACATCCGTCCACATGCCGTCCACAGGATCCTCCACAGGGTAAGCGCCTGAGACTCCGGGGCCATTCACCATAAACGCCTGTTCTCAAAAGGCACCGTTGAGTTTGTTCACTTTATGTTCCTACCATGGAGCCCTCATCCACGAGGGTGTCCATGCTTATGCCGTCGGCTCAGGGCCTGGATCAGGCCCTTGATCGGAATGCGCGCATCGCGCGCCTGAGACTGCTCCTGCCCGCGCTCGAAGGCGCTCCGCCGGCGGACGCTCCCGCCTTGCCGTTTCACCTACTGGAGGTCGACCATGCGCTTCCGGCCCGAGGGCTTGCGGTCGGAGCCTTGCACGAGATCGCTCCGGCCGGCGATAGCCACATGGCGGCAGCTTTCGGCTTTGCCGCCGCCTGCCTTGCGGGCGCCGGGTTCAAGACGCCGTCCCTTCTCGTCGTGCCCAACCGCTTCGTCGGAGCATACGGCGCTCCCTACGGCCATGGCCTGCACCTTCTCGGGCTCGACCCGGGCCACCTCCTCATTTTCACGGCGGGCGACCACAAGGCGGCGCTCTGGGCTGCCGAGGAGGCCCTGCGCTCGGGCGGCGTCGGGTCGGTCCTCGCTCTTCTGACAGGGCCTCTCGATCTGAAAACCAGCCGCCGGCTGCATCTCGCGGCGGCTTCCACCGGCACCTTCCTGACTGTCGTGCGGCCTGCCCGGGCGGAGCCTGCCGGGGCTGCCGTCTCGCGCTGGCGCATCGCTGCGGCACCTGCCCGGCGCTGCCGGTTCGACGGCTTCGAAGGAACCCGCTGGCGGGTGGCGCTCGAGCGCGCCCGCAATGGGCGGGCGGGGTCTTGGCTCATGGAGTGGGATCATGGCGCGCATCGTTTCCGTGTGGCTGGAGCGCTGGCCGGTGAGGCGCCTCCTGCGGGACCAGCAGGCCCGCGGCTCCTCCGCGCCGGTTGACGACGCGACTCCCCTCGTCCTCGCGGTCGACGCCGCAGGAGGTCCCTGCATCGCGGCCCTCAACGAGGCCGCCGAGCGGGCGGGGCTCAGCTCCCGCGGCCGCATCGCCGACGCGAGAGCCCTCGTGAGCGGTCTTCAGATCCGCCCGGCCGATCCCGCCGCGGACGATGCCGCGCTCCGGCGTCTCGCGCTCTGGGCCATGCGGTACACGCCCACGGTGGCGCTCTGGAGCGAGCCCGAGGGCGCGGACGGGCTCTTTCTCGACGTGACGGGCGGCACGCATCTCTTCGGCGGGGAGCGGGCCCTTCTCGGCGACCTGGGGGCCCGTCTCCAGCGTTTTGGCCTCTCCGCCCGGCTCGCCCTCGCCGGTACGCCAGGCGCTGCCTGGGCGCTCGCGCGCTTCGGCGCCCGGCGCGCGACGCTCGTGCCGGCGGGCGGAGAGGGGGAGGCCGTCAGCCCCCTGCCGGTGGAGGCCCTGCGCCTGCCGGAAGATGTGGCGATCCGCCTGCGGCGCCTCGGCTTCAAGCGGGTGGCGGACCTGATGCACGAGCCCCGCGCGCCCCTCACCACGCGCTTCGGCCGCATCCTCGTGCGACGGCTGGACGAGGCCTTCGGGCGTGTGCCGGAGGCAATCGTTCCGCTGAGCCCTCCGCCCGCCTACAGCGCGGCCCGCCCGCTTCTCGAACCCATCGGCACGCAGGCCGCCATCGTCGCCGTGACGATGGACCTGATGGCCGATCTGCTGCCCGCCCTCGAACGGGACGGGGTGGGCGCCCGGGATCTCCGGCTCACCCTCCACCGGGTCGACGGCGAGACCGCGACCGTCGATCTCGGCCTCGCAGTGCCGACCCGCAGCCCCGCCCATGTGGGGCGCCTGATGCAGCTCAAGCTCGAGAGCCCGGACGGCGCACCCGATGCGGGGCACGGCTTCGAACTCCTGCGCCTCGACGTCACCGCTGCCGAACCGGTGGCGACGCGTCAGCTCGTGCTCGCGCCGTCACCGGAGAGCGGCGCGGCAGCCCGGTTCGCGGGCCTCATCGACGCTCTGCGCCAGCGCTTCGGCGAGGCGAGCGTGCGGCACCTCAGGCCCCGGGAGAGCCACATTCCGGAGCGGGCCGTCCGGTCCCTGGCCTACGAGGCCGGGTGGCCCGCCTGGCCTGAGGAAGGTCCGGCCTTGCGCCCCCTTCTCATCCTCTCGCCGCCGGAGCCGGCCGACACCCTCCTGCCCGACCGCGACGAGCCGCCCCAACGCTTCCGCTGGCGCGGGATTCTGCACCATGTCGCTCACGCGGAGGGCCCGGAGCGCATCGCCCCCGAATGGTGGCGCGGGCGCATCGGCGAGGTGACGCGCGACTACTACCTCGTCGAGGACCGGGCGGGGCTGCGCCTGTGGATGTTCCGCGCAGGCCGCCCTGCCCTGCCGGCCCCGCCGCGCTGGTTCGTGCACGGGCTCTTTGCCTGATGAGCGCTTACGCGGAACTTGCCGTCACGACGAATTTCTCGTTCCTGCGCGGCGCCTCTCACCCGCAGGAATACGTGGCGCAGGCCCAGGCCCTCGGGCATCACGCGGTCGGCATCGCCGACCGCAACACGCTCGCGGGGGTGGTGCGGGCCCATGTCGAGGCCAAGAAGCGGGGCATGAGGCTCCTCGTGGGCGCCCGCCTCGTCACCCGGGACGGCTTCGAGGCCATCGCCTATCCGATGGATCGGGAGGCTTACGGTCGGCTCTGCCGGCTCCTGAGCGCAGGCAATCTGCGGGCTAAGAAAGGCACCTGCGACATCGATTTCGAGGAGATGCTGGCGGCGCGCGACGGCCAGATCCTGATCGCTATGCCGCCTCCGCGATTGACCCCGGCTTTCGCCAACCGGCTCGCAGCCGTCGCGACATCGGCGCCCCACAGCACGTACCTTGCCGCCGCCCACCGCTTCGACGGACGCGACCGCCAGCGCCTCGGGCGCCTCGATGAGCTCGGCACCCGTACCGGCGCGCCGATCATCGCCGTCACGGATGCGCTCTACCACACGCCCGAGCGCCGCCCGCTACAGGACGTTCTCACCTGCATCCGCGAGGGCTGCACGGTCGCGGAGGCGGGCTACAGTCTCGAAGCCCATGCGGAGCGGCACCTGAAGCCCGCTGCCGTGATGGCGCGGCTCTTCGCCGAGTACCCGGAAGCGGTGTCGCGCACCGTCGAGGTGGCGGAGGCCTGCTCGTTTTCGCTCGATGAACTGAAGTACAACTATCCCGATGAACCGGTGCCGCCCCACAAGACTCCGCAGCAGCACCTTGAGGATCTCACCTGGGCGGGGGCGCGCTGGCGCTACCCGGATGGCCTTGAGCCGAAGGTCGAGGCTACGCTCCGCGAGGAGCTTCGCCTCATCGCGGAGTGCGGCTATGCCCACTACTTCCTCACCGTCTACGACGTCGTGCGCTTTGCCGAGACGAGGGGCATCCTGTGCCAGGGCCGGGGCTCGGCCGCGAACAGCGCGGTCTGCTATTGCCTGGGCATCACGGCGATCGACCCCGTCAAGAGCAATCTGCTCTTCGCCCGCTTCATCTCGCGGGTGCGCGACGAGCCGCCGGACATCGACGTCGATTTCGAGCACGAGCGTCGCGAGGAGGTGATCCAGTATCTCTACCGGCGCTACGGCCGCGACCGCGCCGCCATCTGCGCCACCGTCATTCACTACCGGCCCCGCATGGCGATCCGCGAGGTCGGCAAGGCTCTTGGCCTGACGCCGGACATCACGGCCGCTCTCTCCGATACGGTGTGGGGAAGCTGGGGCAACAACCTCCCCGAAGCGCAGGTGCGCCAGGCGGGCCTCGATCCTGCGAACCCGGCGATCCGCCAAGCGGTCGACCTCGCGAACGAACTCATCGGCTTCCCGCGTCACTTGTCACAGCATGTCGGCGGCTTCGTTCTCAGCCAAAACCGTATCGACGAGACGGTGCCGATCGGGCCTGCCGCCATGGAGGGGCGCACCTTCATCGAATGGGACAAGGACGACATCGACGCCGTCCATCTTCTGAAGGTCGATGTGCTGGCCCTCGGCATGTTGAGCTGCCTCAAGCGCGGGCTCGAACTCCTGAAACTGCACTACCGCAAGGACTACCCCACCCTTGCGGACATTCCCCAGGAGGCGCCCGAGGTCTACGAGATGCTCTCCCGCGCCGACTCCGTTGGGGTGTTCCAGGTCGAGAGCCGGGCGCAGATGTCGATGCTGCCGCGCCTCAGGCCGCAGAAGTTCTACGACCTCGTCGTGGAGGTCGCGATCGTGCGGCCGGGCCCCATCCAGGGCAACATGGTGCATCCTTATCTGCGCCGCCGCGAGAACCCGGACGGCGTCCATTATCCGGGCCCTCATCCGAGCCACGGCGATCCGAACGAGCTCAAGGACGTTCTGGCGAAGACCTTTGGCGTGCCGCTCTTCCAGGAGCAGGCGATGAAGATCGCCATGGTCGCAGCAAAGTTCACAGCGGAGAAGGCGGACGGCCTGCGCCGCGCCATGGCCACCTTCCGGCATAACGGCCTCATCCATCTCTACCGAGAGGAGTTCATCGACGGCATGACGGCGCGCGGCTACCCGCATGACTTCGCGGAGCGCTGCTTCAAGCAGATCGAGGGCTTCAGCACCTATGGCTTTCCTGAAAGCCATGCGGCGAGCTTCGCGCTCCTCGTCTACGCCTCGGCCTGGATGAAATGTTTCTACCCGGACGTGTTCTGCGCCGCGATCCTCAACAGCCAGCCCATGGGCTTCTACCGCCCTGCGCAGCTCGTGCGCGACGCCCGCGAGCACGGCGTCGAGGTTCTGCACCCGGACGTCAACTTCAGCGAATGGGACTGCACCCTGGAGCACGCCTCCGCCGCGTCGCCGCACCGCTTTGCCGTGCGCCTCGGCTTCCGCCAGATCGTGGGCGCGAAAGAGGACGAGATGCGGCGGCTCGTCGATGCGCGGGGCAACGGCTTTGCGAGCGTCGAGCAGATCGGCGCCGTGGAGGGCGTTCAGCTTGCCACCCTCGAGACGCTGGCGGATGCCGACACCTTCCGCTCCATGGAACTCGACCGCCGGGCCGCCCTGTGGGCCGTGCGCGGCCTCGACGGGCTCGGCTGGCGGGCGGGCGCTGCAGCCGAAGTGCCGCTGCTCGCGCCGCATCTCGGCGACGGCCTCTTCCAGGAACTGCCGGTGGCCTTGAGGCCTATGAGCGAGGGGGAGCAGGTGGCGGAGGACTATCTCTCCCTGGGGCTGTCCCTGCGCGCCCATCCTGTGAGCTTCCTGCGTGGGCGCCTGCACCGGATGGGGGTCGGAACGAATGCCAGCCACCGGCGGCCCGGTCTTGCCCAGAATGCGCGCATCGCCGTGTCGGGCCTCGTCCTCACCCGGCAACGCCCGGGCACCGCCAAGGGCGTGGTGTTCCTGACGCTTGAGGACGAGACCGGCATCGCCAACGTCATCGTGTGGCCCGACCGCTTCGAGGCCAACCGGCGCACCGTCATGACGGCCCGGCTCCTCGCCGTGCGCGGCCGCCTGCAACGGGCGGGCGAGGTGGTGCATGTCCTGGCGGAGGACGTCCTCGACCTCAGCGCGGACCTCCGGCGGTTGCGGGACGACGAGCCCGCGGACCGTTCGGATGCCCCGCTCACGAACGAGGACACCCTGCGTCTCAAGAGCCGCAACTTTCATTGACCGGCCCGTTCACGGAGCCGTGTTCCGGCATTTCCAAATCGTCGCAGTGCTGTCGGATCGGGGAGGCTTGGGCGTTGGTGGCGTGAGTCACAACACCCGAAGCATCCGATGGCCATTCCCGTTCAGGCGCGCGACGAAGACGCGTTGCGCGCCTCTCTCGAGTCCACCCTGAACGCCAATCCCGACAAGGCCGCCGAACTCTGGCTCTTCGTCTATGGCGCCCTCGCCGCCGAACCGCCCTTTCCGTTCGCCGAGCGCGCGGCGGCAACCCTCCCCGGCTTCCGGCGGTCCTTCTGCCTTGGCGACCCGGTGAACCGCGGGACGCCGCAGGATCCCGGCCTGGTGCTCGGCCTCGAGCCGGGCGAGGCGTGCGGGGGTCTTGCCTACCGCATCGAAGAAGCTCAGGTCCGTGAGGCGCTTCTTGCGGTCTGGCGACAGGAGATGCGCTTTCCCTGCTACACCCCGCTCTGGATGCGCGCCGCGGTCGGCGGCACTGAGCGGACCGTGCTGGTGTTCGACACCAACCGCGAGGGTCCCTTCTACCGGCCGGAGCGCGAAGAGGCGCAGACGGCGGACCGCATCGCGGTCTGCGCCGGAGCCGCGGGCACGAACGCCGCTTACCTCGAAGAGACCCTCAGGGCCTTCGAGGAGGCGGGGGTCGCCGACCCCTATCTGCGCCGCCTCAAGTTCCGCAGCGGGCCGCTTGCCGCGGCCGTGCCGACGGAGGCTGCGCCCGCCCGCGAGACGGGACGGCCCCTGCGCGTTCTCGTGGTGGCTGGCTCGGCCCGCCGCCTCAACGGCTGCCCGGGCCTCGATTCCAAAGCTCGAGCCCTCATGCACCGCATGGTGGGCCGCCTGCCAGCGGGGTGGCAGGTCGACCACGAGGATATCGGCAACGAGCACGGGCGACCGAAGATTCAGGGCTGCAACGGCTGCGTCGGCTCATCCATGGCTTTGTGCGTCTGGCCCTGCAATTGCTACGGCCCCGGGAGCGACACGCAGCCGGATCTCCTGTGGGATCTCGATCTCTACCGCCGTCTCGCGCGGGCCGATGCCTGGGCCTTCATCGGGCCCGTCTGGTGGTATGGTCCGTCCACCAACATGAAGGCGCTGTTCGACCGCCTCGTGTGCATGAGCGGCGGCAACCCGCGCCCAGACCTCATTGACAAGAAGGACACCCAAAAGGCCCAGGCGCTCGAGCGGTCGCCGCTCTGGCGGAGCCTGAGCCGCAACCACCTGGAGGGCCGCACCGCCGCCTTCTTCTGCTACGGCAACGAGGGCGCTAACGAGCTTGGCCCCGACCGCCGCCCGCGCATCCTCGACCACAAGCCCTGGTTCGACCCCGAGGACGAGCCTTACGAGGACGACCGCCTCGCCTATCAGGGGCTCGTCTGGCAGTGCCGCTACAGCGGCATCGAGGTGCCGGACGCCCTCTGGCGCCACGCCAAGTTCGGCGTCGGCAAGGCCTATGCGGACGATCAGGCCGACAACATGGTGATGGAGCGGACCTCCCTTGCGGTGTTCGACGACTGGGTGGACAGCTTCATCTTCGCGGTATCCCGCAAGGGTGCCGTCGAGGGGACGGACGAGGCCGAGAAAGGGGCCAAGTCCACCACCAACACCTGAGCCCCTGCGGCATCAGGATCCGGAACGGCGCCGCCCTCCTCCCGTTCAAGGGCCAGCACCCCCGCCGGAGAACCACGATGGACCACCCCGAAACCGATCGCGACGCGACCCTCGCGGCCTTCAACGAGGCCGTGAACATGACGCCCGCCGCCATCGAGAAGCATCTTTCAACCGACGAAAGCCAGCAGGTGGGCTTCACCCATGACGGCGAGGGCGAGTCGGTCGGCCATCATTCGGGGCGGCGCATCGTCGAGATCAAGCGCAAGAAGAAGGCCGACCTGACCGACGACGATTACGATCACATGCGCAAAGTGGTCGGCTACGTGCACCGGCATCTCGCGCAGGGCGGCCCGAAGGACGACGTGGAGCACTCGCGCTGGCGTTACTCCCTCATGAACTGGGGCCACGACCCTCTCAAGGACTGATCCTCGCGCGCCCTGATCTCGCGCGGGCGAGCGCCCGCGTTCCGATGAGGAGGCCCACTCCCGCCAGAGCCGCAAGACCGATGCCGCGGCTCAAGGAGCTTGCAGAGAAGGGCAGGCCCTTCGCGTCGCGGATCCCGCCGCTCACGCCGCCGCCCTGGGGGAGAGGCTGGAGAAGCGAGCCCTCCCGCTTCGGCTCGGGATCCGCCCGCTCCAATGAGCGGCGAACGGCAAATCCCATGAGGTGCTCGGCAGGGCCGGGAAAGAGCGCGTAGGCCACCTGCGCGGCGCGAGCGGGCCAGCCCACCGCCACCTCGTCGCGCGGGTGGCGGACGAGGTGAACGAAGGTCTCCGCGACGTCCTCGGGCGCATAGACGAACGATCCCGGATTGATCCTGCGACCCGACACGTTCGCCCCGTGAGCGAGGCCCGGCGTATCGATCATCGCCGGAAAGACGCCGCACACGTGGATGTCGGGCTCGTCGCCCAGTTCCTGGCGCAGACTCGCGGAAAAGCCGCGCAGGCCGAACTTGCTCGCCGTATAGGCGGCCGCAAACGGGGTCGGCGCCCATCCGCCGAGCGAGATGTTGTTGATGAGGATCCCGTGACCCTGGCGCTTGAAAACCGGCAGCACGGCTGAGGCACCGTACATGGAGCCGAGCAGGTTCACCTCGATGGTCTTGCGGTGAAGATCGACCCGCGCGTCCGTGTAGGGCCCGAACACGCCCGTGCCCGCATTGTTGATCCAGACGTCGATGCCGCCGAAGACGTCGAGCGCCACGTGGGCGAGGTTCATCACGTCGTCCGCATCCGTCACGTCGGTGACGACAGCCACCGCCTCGCCTCCGAGGGCTTCGCATTCCTGCACCGCATCGTCGAGCAGGTGGCCCCGACGCGCCGCGAGAACGAGACTGGCCCCCTCCCGCGCGAAAGCGCGAGCCGCGGCGCGGCCGATGCCGCTCGACGCCCCCGTGATGACGATCCGCTTGCCGCGTTCCATGAGGTGCTCCTAGACCAGCAGCCGTTCGGGCAGGATCGGGAAGTCGCGCATGCGCCGTCCCGTCGCGTGGTAGACGGCGTTGCCGATGGCCGCCGCGACACCCGAAAGACCGAGCTCCGCCACACCCTTCACGCCCAGCGGGTTGAAGATCGTGTCGTCGCTCGGAACGAAGGTGACGTCGAGTTCGCGCACATCCGCGCAGACGGGAATGAGGTACTCGGCGAGGTTGGCGTTCATGGGCTTGCCGAAGCGGCTGTCCCACTCGGTCTTTTCGAGCAGCGCCATGCCGATGCCGCCCACGAGACCGCCGATGCACTGGCTCCGCGCGGTTTTCGGATTGACCACGCGTCCGATATCGTAGGCGCCCACGAGCCGATGGACGCGCACCGTGCCGAAATCGAGATCGACATGCACCTCGGCGAATACGGCTCCGAAGGCGGAACTCGAATGGGTCTTGCTCTCATTGCCGGGCGCCGACTGGCCTTCGGCCGCGATGCGGCTTAAGTGAAGGTCGGCCAGCAGTTCGCCGTAAGGGACCACCGCCCTGCCTCCGGCCGGTGCAAGGCCGCCGTCGCGCCACTCGAATTCGCCCGCGGCGAGCGCCTTCAGCCGCTCGTCGGGGTGGGAGCGCAGCACCCCCGCAAGGTCGTCGAGGAGCGCCTGGCAGGCGGCCTGGACGGCGGTGCCGATGCTCGCCATGGTGATGGAGCCGCCATGGACGGGCGCGTAGGGCATGTCCGTGTCGCCAAGTTCGAAGCGCACCCGCTCGACGGGCAGCCCCAGCGCCTCGGCCGCGACCTGGGTCATGGAGGTATAGGTGCCCGGACCCATATCCGAGCCCGCTGTGCGCAGAAGCGCGGTGCCGTCCGAGAACAGCGTAGCCTCGACGGTCGCCTTGGACCGGTGCGCCGGGTAGGCGGCGGTCGCCATGCCGAAACCCACGAGGTGACCGTTGTGCCGCATGGAGCGCGGCTCCGGCTGGCGCCGGTCCCAACCGAAGCGCTCCGCCCCGACCCGGTAGCAGGCGCGCAGTTCCTTCGAGGACCAGGGCAGGTCCTTGTGCTGGTCGCGTTCGGCGTAGTTCTTCAACCGCAGCTCGATCGGATCCATGCCGAGGGCGACGGCGAGTTCGTCCATCGCGGTCTCAAGAGCCAGCATGCCGGTGGCGACGCCCGGCGAGCGCATAGGACACGGCGAGTTGGTGTTCATCTCGACGAGGCGGTAGCGCGTGCGCACGTTGGGGCACGCATAGGTGTTCCGCGCCGGGTCGAGGGTCACCTCCGCGTATTCCTCGTACTTGGCAACCTGTCCGAAAGCCTCCTGGATCACAGCCGTCAGCGTTCCGTCCCGCTCGGCGCCGAGCGCCACGCGCTGCTCCGTGTGGGGCCGGAACCCGACGGCGGTGTAGGCCTGGCGCCGGTTGATCTCCACCCGCACGGGCCGCTGCACCGCGCGGGCGGCGAGCGCCGCGACGGTGACATGCGGCCAAGTGCGCAGGGCCGAGCCGAAGGCGCCGCCGACGAACGGGCACACGACCCGGATGCTCTCCTTCGGGATGCCGAACACATGGGCGATCTCGTCCCGGTCGTTATCGGGCCACTGGGTCTTGTCGTAGAGCGTGAGGTGATCGCCGTCCCAGGCGGCGATAGTGGCGTGAAGCTCGATGGCATTGTGGTGTTCGCGGGCCTGAACGTATTGCGCCTCGACCTTCACGGGAGCCGCCGCGAAAGCACCGTCGGCTTCGCCGATCTGCGTATCGGCCGGCCGGCCCGCCTTCTCGTTGCCCCGGCTCGGCTCGCGGGAGCGCCAGGTCTCGAAGGAGGTGTCGCCCTTCGCCTGCGTGTAGGCGATCTTCACGAGGTCCGCCGCATGCACGGCCTGTTCGAGAGTCTCAGCCACCACCACGGCCACGGGCTGGCCGTTGAAATGGATCGTGGGATCCTGGAACACCCGCAGCTGATCGCCCGACTGCGCATCCACCTGGGGCCGCTTGCTCATGGGCGCATAGGGCAGCCGCGGCGCATTCTCGTGGCTGATGACGGCGTAGACTCCCGGAGCCCGGCGAGCGGCCTCCGCATCGATGGAGGCGATGCTGCCCGCCGGAACCGTGGAGAGAACCATGGCGGCATGCAGGAGATCCGGGACGTCGAACTCCGCAGCGTAGCGCGCATCGCCCGACACCTTCTGCGGACCGTCGACGCGGCTGACGGGCTGGCCGATGACCTTCAGCTGGACGTTCATGCCTCATCTCCCTGCAGCCCGGCGATCCGCAGGAGCGCCCGTTCCACGGTCTTCTTCAAGAGCGGAACCTTAAAGGCGTTGTGCTCATGGGGGCTGGCGCCGTCAGCCGCCCGCTCCCCCGCCTCTCGGGCGAGAGCGCGGTCGAGGCGCTGGCCCGTGAGGAGCTCCTCCACGTGCCGGAGGCGCCACGGCTTCGTGCCGACTCCGCCCACTGCGATCCGAGCTTCGAGGACCTGATCGTCGTCGAAGGCCGCCGACACGGCGGCCGATGCGAGCGCCCATTCGAAGGTCGCCCGGTCGCGCACCTTCAAGTAGTGCGAGCGCCGCCCCGCCGCCGCGATCGGAATCCAGATCGCCGTAATGAGGTCGCCGGGCTTCAGCACCGTTTCGACGTGCGGGGTATCGCCCGGGAGCTGATGCAGGTTCTCGGCGAGGATGGTGCGCTCGCCCGTCGGGCCGCGCACCATGAGTTCGGCATCCGCCGCGATGAGGGCGACCGCAAGGTCGCCCGGATAGGCGGCGATGCACTGGGCGCTGTTTCCCAGAATCGCGTTGACGCGGTTCTGCCCTCCAAGCGCCGCACAGCCGGATCCGGGCGCGCGTTTGTTGCAGGGCATGGTCACGTCGCGAAAGTAAAGGCATCGCGTGCGCTGGAGCAGGTTGCCGGCCATCGTCGCCATGTTGCGCACCTGCGGCGAGGCGGATTCGTGCAGCGCCTCGGCGAGGGCGGGAAAGCGCTCGCGGATCACGGGATCGTCCGCGACATCGGCAAGGCGCGCCATGGCGCCGATGCGGACGCCGTCGATGGCGACCGACACGTCGTCAAAGCCGATGCCGTTGATGTCGACGAGCTCAAGCGGGGCGCGCACGCCCTCCTGAAGCAGCTGCAGCATGTCGGTGCCGCCCGCGATGTACTCGACGCCGGTGCCGCCCCCGGCGCGCTCGATGGCGGCGAGGGGATCCGAGACGGAGGTGTAGGCGAAAGGCACCATGGCTCAAGCTCCCCCCTGCTCGGCGTCCTGCCGGATGGCCTCAACGGCCTGCGTCATGGCCTCCCGCGGGTCGGTTCCTTGGGCGATGGCGTCCTTGATAGCGTCGACGATGTTCGTGTAGGCGCCGCAGCGGCACAGGTTGCCGCTCATGTTCTCGCGGATCTCGTCGTCTGAGCGCGTGCGGCCCTCCTGGATGAGGCCCACCGCCGACATGATCTGGCCCGGGGTGCAGTAGCCGCACTGGAAGCCGTCATGGTCGATGAAAGCCTGCTGGACGGGGTGGAGGCCACCCTGGCCCAAACCTTCGATGGTGGTGATGCTCCGGCCCTGGTTCATGACTGCGAGGGTGAGGCACGACACCACCCGGCGCCCGTCCACCAGCACGGTGCAGGCCCCGCATTGGCCAAGGCCGCAGCCCTTTTTGGTGCCGGTGAGGTGCAGCCGGTCGCGCAGGGCGTCGAGCAGGGTCGTGCGGGCGTCGACGGCAAGGCGGTGATCCTCGTCGTTGACGCGAAGCGTGATCACGAAGGCGTGTTGCGGATGGGGGTGATCGGCCCGTGCGCGGTCCTGGTCGACCTCAAGCATCAGATGCTCCTGGGGGTTGGGGCAGCCCAGCACCTCAACCCTGCAGCAGCCGCAAGGTTTCCGAGGAGGAAAGCCGCATCCCGTGGGCGGGAACCGCCCTGCCCTGCCGAACTTATCCGCGCGGCGATGATGCCGGCGACATTCGACGATAGGAGACGAGCATGGCGGACGAGAGGGATCAGCGGTCGGAGCAGCTGGAGCGGCGCTACAAGGTGCGGCAGGTCACCAACATCCAGGCCTCCTGGGTCGAGCGCGAGCGCGGCGAGGAGGGCAAGTTCACGGTCCAGCTCATCCTCGACAACGGCGTCGAGGAGTACATCCTGGAGCCCGATGCCGACGACCTCGAGCCGATGCTGAAGCTCTTCACCTTGAGCGACCACACCACCTTCGACCTCGACCGCAAGGTGCTGATGTTCTCGAACTTGAAGGTGAAGTAGAGCCCGTCAATCGCCCCAGCCCAGCTGGGGCTTAAGACGCGGCACCGCAGACCGGTGCCGCGCCCCGGCTGTCGTTCAGCGCGTGCGCTTCTTGGCGCCCTTGGCCGGCGAGCGCTTGGCGGCGGGCCGAACCGCCTTCTTGGCCGGAGAGCGCGTCGTCTTCTTGGCGCCGCCAAGACCTGTCGCGGACGCAGCAGCACGCCCCCTCGTCGGGGCAGCCTGCTTGGCGGCAGTCTTCTTGGCTGGGGCCTTCACGGCGGTCCGGGCCGTCGACTTTGCGGCGCTCCGCGCCGCGGGAGCCTTCTTGGCCGGCGCCTTGGCACCGGTCTTGGCACCCGCCTTGGCTGCGGCTGCGGGTCTCTTGCGGGCGGCCGTGCCGCGGCTGGCGGCCCCGGAGCGCGCGGTCTTGGCGGCTGTCTTGGACGGGGCCCGACGGGTCGCGGCCGGCTTGGCGGCGGCCTTGCGAGGCGCCGTCTTGCGCCCGCCCTTCGCACCCGATGCCTTGTCGCGGTTCACGAACCTGAAGAACCGGCTCGTCGCGCCGGACGCGACCTCGTCCTGGTGCAGGAGCGCGAGGCCGTTCTCCTCGAACACCTCGAAGAATTCCTCCCAAGAGGTTTCTTCGAGCTTCTCGTCGTCCTCCCCGAAGTCGAACCGCAGGATGCCGCCCTTGCCCCTGCCGGTGCGCACAACGGAAGGCCGCCCGCCACGCTCATCGGCCCAGCGGCGGATCTCCTCGTGATCTGTGGTGGTGGTCGCTTGGCTCATCGTATCTCTCCGAGGCTGCTGTTGCGGCGACTCAACGTTGCCGTCGCCGCCGCCGTTCCTGGACGAGGTGCGGCAGTCGGCCTCGCCAGGAGGCCTGCCCCGGTGAGATGTTCAGATGTGCACCGAGCGAGCCTGCGCAACGTGCTCCTTCAGCACGCTGCCCGTCTGGCCGTCGACCTCGCGCAGGACGACGGCGTACCCCCACAGGTCGGCCAGATGCTGAAGGACGCGCTTTGCATCCTCCTCCTGCAGGAGAGCGCCTTTCATGACCTGATGCTGCACGATGAGGCGGCGATCACCCGCAAGATCGACATCCATGACCTGGATGTCGGGATCGCTCCAGGCCGGGTCGTACTGGCGGGCCAGCGCCCGGCGGACCCGCCGGTAACCGCGCTCGTCGTGAATGCAATCCACCCGCAGCTCCACGTCGTTCGGATCGTCCACGATGTGGAACATGCGCCAGCGACGGATCAGGTGCGGGCTCAGGAATTGCGAGATGAAGCTTTCGTCCCGGTAATTGGCCCAGACGTCACGCAGCACTGCCATCGGGTCGCTGCGTCCGGCGACGTCCGGAAACCATTCGAGGTCCTCGGCGGTCGGCTCCTCGCAGATACGCACGATATCCTGCATCATGGCAAAGCCCAGAGCGTAAGGGTTGATTCCGGAATAGTGCGGGTCGTCGAATTCGGGCTGCCGGACGACGTTGGTATGCGAGTGCAGGAACTCGAGAAACGCGCCGTCGCTGATCTGTCCACATTGGTGAAGGCTGGTGAGGATCCGGTAGTGGCAATAGGTGGCGCAGCCCTCGTTCATCACCTTCGTCTGGCGCTGCGGATAGAAGTACTGGGCGATATGGCGGACGATGCGCAGGATCTCGCGCTGCCAGGGCTGGAGGCGCGGCGCCGACTTCTCGAGAAAGTACAAGATGTTCTCTTGCGGAAGCTCTAGCAGGGCGCGCTTTCGGTCCACGACGTTCTGGGCAGCAGGCGTGCCCGGAGCCGGCAGGGTTCGCCACAGGACGTTGTAGGTCTCCTCCCGGTGACGGTGACGCTCGAGCTCCCGCCGCTCCTCCGAGCGAAGGTCGGGTCCCCGCTTGCGCGGGTACCGGTGAACGCCGTACGACATGAGCGCGTGGGCCGCATCGAGGAGCCGTTCGACCGCCGCCTCGCCGTGCCGCTCCTCGCAGCGGGCGATGTAGCTCTTGGCGAAATCGAGATAGTCGAGGATGCCCTCGGCGTCGGTCGACTCGCGGAACAGGTAGTTGTTCTTGAAAAAGTGGTTGTGGCCGAAGGCAGCGTGCGCCATCACGAGCGCCTGCATCGTGGCGGTGTTCTCCTCCATGATGTAGGAGATGCACGGGTTCGAGTTGATGACGATCTCGTAGGCGAGCCCCATGAGGCCCCGGCGGTAGCCCGCCTCGTGCAGCGCGAAGTGCTTGCCGAACGACCAGTGCTTGTAGAAGAGCGGCATGCCGGTCGATGCGTAGGCATCGAGCATCTGTTCGGCGGTGATGACCTCGATCTGGTTCGGGTAGACGTCGAGGCCAAGCTCGTCGAGCGCCACCTTCTCGATAGCGCGGTATGTGCGCCGAAGGGTTTCGAAGTTCCACTCGGCGCCCTGGAACAGAGCCTCGTGCGGGTCGCTCAGGCTCATGCTGGTTTCGCCTCCGCGTCGGCGCTGTCGCGCTGGAACAGCTCGCGGAAGACCGGGTAGATCTCCCGCCGGTGGGTCACCCGCCGCATGGCGAGCTGGCCCTGGTCCCTGAACGGCTCATAGGCTCTCCAGAGGGTCGTCCGCCCCCCGGAGAACCCGGCCGGGATCCTCGTCTCCTCGGCGCCGACTTCAAGGTAGGCGAAGTACTGGCACACCGGCAGGATCACGTCGGCCAGCAGAGCCGCGCAGGTCGCATTGTCGCTCGTATCGTTGTCGCCGTCCGAGGCCTGCGCCGCATAGATGTTCCAGTCATCCACCGGGTAGCGCTCGGCCACGATCCGCTGCATCTCGCGCAGGGCCGAGGACACCACCGTCCCGCCCGTCTCCGGGCTGTGGAAGAACGTCTCCTCGTCCACCTCCCTCGCCTGGTGGGTGTGGCGGATGAACACGATCTCGACGTGCTCGTAGCGCCGGGTGAGGAAGACGTAGAGGAGCATGTAGAACCGCTTCGCGAGGTCCTTCATATGTTCGTTCATGGAACCCGATACGTCCATGAGGCAGAACATGACGGCCTGCGCGATGGGCCGCGACACGGGCACGAGCCGACGATAGCGCAGATCCAGCGGATCGATGAACGGCACGCGCCCGCTGCGCTGCCGCAAGGCGGCCAGTTCGCCGCGCATCGCCGTCAAGCGCTCGTCGGGAGCGCCGTCGCGTTCGAGGCGGACGATCTCCGCCTCGAGTTCGACCATCTCCTCGGACTTCGGCCGACGCATCGCGATCCGCCGCGACAGGGCGTTGCGCATCGTCCGGAGCACCGCCAGGTTCATCGGCGATCCTGTGGTCGAATAGCCTGCCCGGCCGAACCCTTGCGCCTGCAGGGTTGCGAGCCGCCGCTTGGCCAAATCCGGAAGTTCGAGGTCCTCCAGGAAGAGGTCGAGGAACTCCTCGCGGGTCAGGACGAAGCGAAACTCGTCCTGCTCGTCCCCGTCGCCGCCGGCCGTGCCCCCACCTCCGCCGCCGCCCTCCTGGTCGCGCTCGATGGTGTCTCCCTCGACGAAGCGCTTGTTGCCCGGCAGCACATGGTCCTGGACGCCGGACTGGCCCGAGCGCCTGAACCGGGGCTCCCGCACCCCATCGGCCGGAATGGTGATCTCCCCGCTCCGCTCAAGATCACCGATGCTGCGCTCACCGGCGCTCTCGCGAACGGCTCGCTGCACGAGGGCCTTGGCGCGGCGGAGGAAGCGCTCCCGGTTCGTGAGGCTCTTGCCTCCGGGGTTCAGGCGGCGGTCGACGATGTTCATTGCCACGCCAGCTCTGATGCCATCGGGTTCACCCTGCCTGTTTCACGCGCATGTACCACTCGACCAAGCGTCGGACCTGGCGCTCCGTGTAGCCGCGGGCCACCATCCGCTCCACGAATTCCCCATGCTTCTTCTCGGATTCGCTGTCCTTCTTCGAACCGAAGCTGATGACGGGCAACAATTCCTCAACTTGAGAGAACATGCGCCGCTCGATGACCTCGCGGATCTTCTCGTAGCTCGTCCAGGACGGGTTGCGACCCCCGTTGCTGGCCCGCGACCGCAGGGCGAATTTGACCACCTCGTTGCGGAAGTCCTTCGGGTTCGCGAGACCTGCCGGCTTCTCGACCTTGGTCAGCTCCTGGTTCAGGAGCTCGCGATTGAGGAGCTGCCCCGTATCAGGATCCTTGAAGTCCTGATCCTCCACCCAAGCATCCGCATAGGACACGTAACGGTCAAAGAGGTTCTGGCCATAATCGTGGTAGGATTCGAGGTATGCCTTCTGGATCTCGTGACCGATGAACTCGGCGTAGCGGGGCGCGAGCTCCCCCTTGGTGAAATCGAGGTATCGCCGCTCCGTCTCCGCGGGCAGCTGCTCTCGCCTCAAGGATTGTTCGAGCACGTACATCAGGTGGACGGGATCAGCCGCCACTTCGGTCGTGTCGTAGTTGAACGTCGCGGCCAGAACCTTGAAGGCGAAGCGGGTTGAGATCCCGTCCATACCCTCGTTCACACCGGCAGCGTCCCGGTACTCCTGAACGCTTCGCGCCCTCGGGTCCACCTCGCGCAGGCTTTCGCCGTCGTACACCCGCATCTTGGAGAAGATGTTCGAGTTCTCATGCGTGCGCAGCCGCGACAGGACCGAGAAGCGGGCCAGCATCTCCAGGGTCGCCGGTGCGCAAGGGGCATCGGCGAGTTCGGAGCCGCGGATCAACTTCTCGTAAATCCTGCGCTCCTCCGTGACCCTAAGGCAATACGGCACCTTGATCACGTAAATGCGATCGATGAACGCCTCGTTGTTCCTGTTGGAGCGGAAGCTCTGCCACTCCGCCTCGTTCGAGTGGGCCATGATGATGCCGGAGAACGGAATGGCGCCGATATTCTCCGTCCCGACGTAGTTGCCCTCCTGGGTCGCCGTCAGGAGGGGATGCAGCATCTTGATCGGCGCCTTGAACATCTCGACGAATTCGAGGAGGCCCTGGTTCGCCCGGTTGAGGCCGCCCGAATAACTGTAGGCATCAGGATCCACCTGGGAGAGCGACTCGAGTTTGCGGATGTCGACCTTGCCGACGAGAGAGGAGATGTCCTGGTTGTTCTCGTCGCCGGGCTCCGTCTTGGCGATGGCGATCTGCCGAAGGCGGGACGGATTGATCTTCACCACCTTGAACTTGGAGATGTCGCCGCCGAACTCGTCGAGGCGCTTGATGCACCAAGGACTCATCAGGTTCGTCAGCCGCCGCCGCGGGATGCCGTAGCGGTCCTCCAGCATGGCGCCCATCCGTTCCGGGTCGAACAACCCGAGGGGGCTCTCGAAGACGGGGCTGATCTCGTTGCCGGCCTTCAGAGCGTAGACGGGATAGGTCTCCATCAAGGCCTTAAGACGCTCGGCGAGCGAGGATTTGCCGCCTCCGACCGGCCCGAGCAGGTAGAGGATCTGCTTGCGCTCCTCCAATCCCTGGGCTGCATGGCGCAGGAAGCTGACGATCCGTTCGACCGTATCCTCCATGCCGTAGAATTCCGAGAACGCCGGGTACACCCGGATCGTCCGGTTCATGAAGATCCGGCCGAGGCGGGCATCCTTCGCGGTGTCGATGATCTCCGGCTGGCCGATCGCGGCGAGGAGGCGCTCCGGAGCGCTCGCATACATCATGGGGTCGTCACGGCACCCTTCGAGGTATGCGGTTAGAGACATCTCCGTTTCGCGATGGGTTTCATAGGACTGCAGAAAGCTCGCGAAGAGATCACTCGACTGAAGCATGGTGCCTCCGTTTTAGAGACCACCCGAGTCAACGATTGGAAACGCCCAAGGTTGCCCGGCGACACGAAACTATGCTTCTTCCATGTGGCGTTGGCGCCCGTTTTTGGCGAGGCATAAGGGCACACCTTTTCGCGACCGCCCACACAGCTGTTAGGCGGGCGGGATCCTGCGATGGGGGCTCACAGCAGACGACGGTAAATCGGAAGAATGCCATTTCACAGCTGTGAAATGAAGTATTCTCGCCTGGCTTTCTGAGAAGGAAGCGGAACAGCAGATGGCACTTGCAAAATCTGGGTGAGATCAACCCAAGTTCGTTGAGCCAAGCCGGTCCCACATGGCCCAATTCTGCTGCAGTAACAACACGACTAGCGTGACCGCACGGGCTGCGCCAACGACGCGGTCGTGATCAGCATCATCCCCCAACCAAGGGCCCTTCTTGTTAGACCACGAGGGCCTGTGAGTGCCTGACCCAATCGAGGGCGGCGAGGCAGAGGACGCCCATGAAGGATCGGGCGGTCTTCTCGTACCGGGTTGCGACGGCTTACCACTCCTTCAGCCGCACCCAGAGGCGCTCGACCTAGTTGCGGCTGTTTTAGACCCAGTTCGGGCAGGCGACCGGGCCCTCGCCGAGCCGATAACTCACTGGGCTGACTGGAGGTCGGACCAGGGCGGCGAGCCCTGTTCGCCCTTGAACTGACATGTCAGGACCGGGCACGGCCTGCCACGTAACCTACACGACGAGCGCGGCCGCTCCGTTCTCCGAGCGGAAGGAAAGCGCAATCAGGCCGCGTACCGGGATGAGATTTGCGGATCCAACTCAAATCCAATGCCGGGCTTGTCTGGAACCCTCAGCGTGCCTTGATGCGGTAGCGGTGCGTCGAGACCACACCAGGCTTCCGGGCGAACGTAGAGGAACTCGAAAACCTCGAAACCTTCGAGCGCCGCTGCAAGTTGAAGGGTCGCCCAGTAGCCGGGACCGAAATAAGGTGAGTGGGGCGCCAACCGCTTCCTGCTTCGAGCCGTGTTCGTGGCTATATCGATGAACTCGGTGATCCCACCAACCTTCGTGACGCTCGGCTGAACCACGTCGAGAGCGGGGATCAGGCGATCGAATTCTACCGACGTACAGGCATTCTCGCCCGCCGCGATAGCGATCCCCTCGCTGGCGATCTGGCGCCAAGGTGCGACGTTTTCCGGAGGAAAGGTCGGCTCCTCCAGCCAGTCGACCCGTGCCTCGCGAAGGGTCGGCAGCATGCCCCTGACATCGCCCAAGCTCCAGGCGCAGTTCACGTCGACGGTCAGCTTCGTGTTCTCTCCAGCTCCTCTCCGACCTGCCATAATGGTGTCGACGGCGATTTCATGCAGCTTCACCTCCTGAAACCCGGCGCCTACCGCCTCGGCCGCAAAGTGCTCAACGCGGCCAGGATCGCCATACCGCACGAGGCTCGCATAGGCGGGCACGGCCTCGCGCCGCCGTCCGCCGAGAAGATGGGCCAGCGAAACCCCGGCCCGTTTGGCGGCGATGTCCCATAACGCAATGTCGAGCCCCGACAACGCGAAGATCGTGATCCCGTAGCGCCCGAAGAGAGCAAGGGCGCGTTGAGTCGCGAGGTTGACGGAGCGCGGGTCCTCCGAGTCCTTGCCGATGGCGGCTGGCGCAACGAGATCGCGCAAGGCGGCGGCCGTTGCGTTCTGGCACATATAGCCGAAGGCCTCGCCCCAACCGACGAGGCCGCTCTCCGTCTCGACGCGCACGAGAACGATGTCGAGGTTGTTCCATCGGCGCGGGGTGAGGCCCTGCCCTGAGCCTCCATCATCGAACGGAATGCGCAGGACGATGGGTTCGACCGTTGTGATGAGGTCTGGCATCGGGGGCTCCTTGAAGTTACCGGGCGGCCCTGCCCAGTCGGGCGGCGTTCACCATTCGTCGATGCGGCGGATGTCGCCCTCATACCCGTCGGATGCCATACCGCCGCCGATGACATGAGTGCCGACCAACTCCGGGTCCTCCGGCGGCACCGAGGAGAAAACGTCTGCCTCGAACATATCCGCACTGTCTTGCGGGACGTAGCCGAGCCGGCGCGCCTCCGCGTCGTCGAAGAAGCTGCGGCTGTTCGCGGAGACGCCGTAAACCACGGCGTAGCGCAGCGTCGGATGGTTCAGCCCGATCTCGACCAGCTGAGCCAGATCACGCGGACTGATCCAGATGGACAGGCGCCGCCGATCAATCGGCCGCTCTCCCATGTACCCGATGCGGATGACCAGAACGCGCTGGCCGTAACGGTCGGCGAACAAAGCCCCAACCTGCTCGCCGAAGGCCTTCGTCAGTCCGTAACGGCTGTCGGGCCGCAGGAGCACGTTGGCACCGAACCTCCGATGACGTGGGTAATGGCCGACCACATGGTGCGTGCTTGCAAACACCACGCGCTCGATGCGGCAGGTCCGTGCGGCTTCGAACACGTTCCACGCGCCCTGGACGTTGCCGGCGATCGCCTCCTCGATCTCTTCCTCCGTCGTGCAGCCGGCAAGGTGAACGACGCCGACGGCACCCCGGAAGGCTTTCGTCAGCGTTTGCAGGTCGCCGATATCGCAGGAAACGACCGTCTCGCCAGGCCGGACGTCCTCAATGTCCACCCGATCGACCAGAATGAGGTGCCAATGGGCGCGAAGGATGGGCCTGAGGGCGCGGCCCACATGCCCGGCAGCGCCGGTCAGGACAAGGGTCTTCAATGACTTCTCTCCGGCTCTCGCGGCTTGCCGTCGTGGATTGCGATGGCGACCCAGCCTGTCAGGCTCTGACCCGGTTCGAGCACGCGAACGCCTGCACGCTCCCGGTCGCTCCATGCATTGAATGCGTCCGTGACGTGGGACACTGGCTCGACGCAGATGTAGCCGGCCCCTTGAGGTTTGTGGACGACAAGATGCGACAGACATCCGCCTGCAGTCAGCCTGAGGCTGAGTTCATCGCTTCGGACGATCTCCACGGTCTTCCAATCGTCGAGGTAAGCCGTCTCTTCGGTTCTCAGCGGGTCGAAGCCGGATAGAGCGACTCTCTCGCCGGTCGGAAAAAAGTCCTTTTCGTGCGGCCACCAACCGTTAGCGTCGTACTGCAACCGGTCGTTCTCCGACCAGGACAGATAAGGATGCCAGCCGAGGCCTGCGGGGAAGCTCCTTTCGTCGGTGCTGCGGATGCCAAGCTCCACGATGATCCCCGCCGGTGTGAGCTTGAATATCTGCCAAGCCTCGCAACGGAGTGGATCAAGACTGGAGAAGCGATCAAGATTATGGAGCGTCACCTGATCGAGATCGAACGACGTAACGAGGTGTTTCGGTCGGCTGCTCGCGAGTTGGCGATCTCACTGCCGCTGCGAGCACCGTATGTTTGGCTTCACCTGCCTCAGCCTTGGCGTCTGAACCAATTCTCCCGCTGGTGCTCGGACCACTCGCTGGCTGCCATGCCGGGCTCGATGTTCAATGTTGATCGTGTCAAAACACCCCAGGCGGTTCGTCTCACGCTGAGCGGCGCTTCCACTCTGGAGCAGGTGAGGACGGCAGCTGAACTCATCAGCGAGGCATTGAGCGCGCCTCCCCCTATGGCGAGCGACGAGCTGCTCGCGTGAGATTGCTGCCGATGGCCTCACAGCACGGGCCGCCTGGTTCGTCCACATAGCGGTCCACCACTCCCTCCCAGGCTGCAAGTGCACTGATTGTCGGGGCACGCCCGCCCACCAGCTCCTTGACACAAACATGCCCGCGGGCGACCGCCTTGATGAGGGCTGGATCCGGTGCCCTGCCACCCGGCCTGGCGCTTGGCAACACCAGCCGGTTAGAATTGGCCTCTCGCGGCAGGGTGGCGGGCACAGTGGTCACCAATGGCGTCTCGTTGCTGCAGCTTTCTCCGTTAATCCAGATCTCAGAGCTACCCAGCGCGGTGCTTCCGGGCCCTTTAGGGTCCTGAGAAACGGCCAGTCGAGGCCTGAAAGGCTTCATCAAGGGTTGCGATTGGAACAGCCCGTGGCTGCTTCTTCGTGTCATACCGACCCGTCATGCGGCTTTCGGCATGCCCTATCAGCGTTCTCTTGACGTCCTCGCCGCAGCCCCTCCTTCCGAGCTCATCCTGGAAGAGATGGCGAAACGAGTACAAGCTCGTCTTCTCGTCCTTGATTTGAAGCTCGTCTTGCTGGTATGACGCCGAATACGATGACGAATACCCCTAAACGCATTTGATCCTGCCGCTGGCTTCAACGGCCGGCCGAAGGTACTTCCAGCTTCTCGAGCGCGCCTCCGCGACAAGGCTCATGAACCCAAGTCCAGCAACTCGCGCCGGATCTGGACGAAGCTTACGGGCAAGTTCCTTAATGGTGCAACCTCCGGAGTTGGTCACTACAAAGCACAGCACCTCAGGCCGGTCCGGGTGCGGCAGCACGGTGTCTGAGCCCAGCTGCAGGATTTAGGTTGCAGCTTTCCCCGAGCCCCTGTTCGAGCCAGCCCTCCACAAGCGCGGTGGCGATGAGCGTCGTCAAATGATAACTTATACGGTATTATTCGAGGCTGTTATGTGCTGACCTGCGTCCTGCAGATGAGATCGGGACGCAAGCACATGCTTTCGCCGGATCTGGCCGATGTCGGTCAGACCGGAATGAGTGTTGAAACGCGCCAACGCATGGCGCATCTCGCCAAGTCCGTTCCCGCTGACAATCTTCTTGGCTCTCTCGCGGTTTGCGACCCGCCTGAGCACGCAGTCGGACAGGGTTTGCCGACCTGCTCCGCGCACCTGTCCGGGGAACCGACACCCGCCGGTGAAGGCGGCACTTTCTGAAGCTTGCACCAAGGTCCTGGGATGGTGTCCGGCTATAGTTTTCCGACGCCGCCGCATCCGCCTTCCCGCGCTCGGAACAAGTCAAGGTAGACGAGTTCCGCTGCAGGGCAGGCAGCGATGAACCGGGGGTGGTCCTGCGGGCTTTGACCCATGGAGATGCTGACGCGCCGAGCGCGGGACGTCACGATTGAACCGCGAGCCTTAATGTAGCCAGCGAAAGTGCAGGCGCGCACGTCGCGGGCTCGTTGCGCGTGCTCCTTTAAGGGGTGGTCCTCGCGTTAAGGGATGTCGGTCGGGTCAGGGTTCGTAGCCAGAAGAAAGCCCGGGGCGAGCCGAGGCGCAAGCGTCGCTGCGAACCAGTCGGCGAGGGCCTGCCAGTCGGGCCAGGTCCAGCCGGTCGTATCCAGGGTCACAGGTGCAGGTCTGTCGCTGGCAAGCCTGAACCGGCGGCGAACGTCAGCAAAGCGAGCGTCCCAGAGGCGATCACGTTCGAGCGCCTTCTCGCGCGCATGCCGCTGGTCGGCCGTGAGCAGCGACTCCTGGACCCGGCTGAACGCAAAAGCTTACTGCACGTCGCGCGGCACCCCGGCGCACGTACTGCCAGATCTTGCCCCGCTGGGTGAGGTGGTGATCGCTGCCCATCTCGTCAGCGATGTCATGCATTCGGACGACGCACAAGCCGACCGGGCAACGGGAAAACCTCGGGATCGAAGGGAAGTTGTCGCTGATCAGATCAGCTTGGCGCTCCCTAGGGGACTCGAACCCCTGTTTTCGCCGTGAGAGGGCGACGTCCTAGACCGCTAGACGAAGGGAGCTAGCAAGACGAAGGCAGGTCCTATAACGAGCCTCGACGGCTCCCACAAGTCCTGCGTTGGAAAAAGACGCAAGGTCGCCTGAGGCGCCAAGGCGAGGTATGCGGTGGACGAGGCGGCGCGGCGGGAGTGGCTGAACGAGGGCGGGGCCGAACGGCTCGACCGGGCGCTGGCTGCAGCGTTCGCGGACCTGTCGCGATCAAGGCTCCAGGCGCTCATCCGCGCCGGGCATGTGCAGGTCGACGGAGCGGATGTTCTGGATCCCGGCCACAAGCTTCCGTCCGGCGCCAGGGTGACCCTCGACGTGCCGCCCGCGATTCCGGCCGAGCCCCTGGGTGAGATCATCGCCCTTCACATTGTCCACGAGGACGATGACGTGATCGTCATCGACAAGCCCGCCGGCCTCGTGGTTCACCCGGCTGCGGGTCACGAGACCGGCACGCTCGTCAATGCTCTCATTGCCCATTGCGGCGAGAGCCTCTCCGGCATCGGAGGCGTCCGCCGGCCCGGGATCGTCCACCGGCTCGACAAGGACACCTCCGGCCTGCTCGTCGTGGCAAAGAACGACGCTGCCCACAAAGGCCTGTCCGAGCAGTTCGCCGACCACGGCCGCACCGGCCCGCTGGAGCGGGCCTATCAGGCCGTCGTTTGGGGCGTGCCGGCCCGCGCGCGGGGAACCGTCGAGGCGCCGCTCGGACGGGCGCCGCACAATCGGGAGAAGATGGCGGTGATGCGCGAGGACCAGGGCCGGTACGCGATCACCCATTACGAGGTAGAGGAGGCGCTGCCGCCGGGTCCTGAGCCCGTCGCGAGCCTACTGCGCTGTGAGTTGGAAACCGGCCGCACCCACCAGATCCGCGTGCACATGGCCCATCTCGGGCATCCACTCCTCGGCGACGCGCTCTACGGATCAGGATTCAAGACAAAGGTGAACCGCCTCGGCCCGGATCAGCAGGCGGCGCTCGCCCGCCTCGGCCGACAGGCCCTGCATGCCGCGGTGCTCGGCTTCAAGCACCCGCGAACCGGTGAGCACTTGCGTTTCGACAGCAGCCTTCCATCCGATCTCGCCGATTTGATCGACCGACTGCGCCAACGCTGACGATCAGGCGTCAATGCGCCGCATTGGGCGCTCAAATAGTCTGATGTGTGGCACCGCACAGCGGCGGGCGCGTTGACCCCCGATTCTGGTGCCTGAGCGCCCCTTTGCGGCTCCGCCGCCGCTGCGTATAATGCGCGGCTGCGATCTGCCGTTCCGGGGATTGCTTCAGGCTTGCCTCAGGAGAGGGAGCCAAAGGAGGAGAACAATGGCATCAGCGCTTCCCGTGCTCGCCAACGAAGGGGGCCTCTCGCGCTATCTCGACGAGATTCGCAAGTTCCCGATGCTGGAACCAAGCGAAGAATACATGCTCGCCAAACGCTGGCGCGAGCATGGCGATCGAGAGGCCGCCCACAGGCTTGTCACGTCGCATCTTCGCCTCGTGGCCAAGATCGCCATGGGTTACCGCGGCTACGGCCTGCCCATCAGCGAAGTAGTCTCCGAAGGCAATGTCGGCCTCATGCAGGCTGTCAAACGCTTCGAACCCGAGAAGGGCTTCCGCCTCGCTACCTATGCCATGTGGTGGATCAAGGCAGCGATACAAGAGTACATCCTGCGCTCGTGGTCGCTCGTCAAAATGGGCACGACCGCAAACCAGAAGAAGCTCTTCTTCAACCTGCGCAAAGCGAAGGGTCGGATCTCAGCTTACGAGGAAGGCGATCTTCGCCCCGATCAGGTCAAGCAGATCGCCACTCAGCTCGGCGTCACCGAGCAGGACGTGGTGGACATGAACCGGCGCCTCGGAGGAGACGCGTCGCTCAATGCCCCATTGCGCGAGGAGGGCGAAGGCGAGTGGCAGGACTGGCTCGTCGACGACAGCGCGAGCCAGGAATCGGTGCTCGCTGCGGCCGAGGAAGGCGAGAACCGCCTGACAGCGCTTCGCTCGGCCTTGTCAGTGCTGAACCCGCGGGAGCGGCGCATCTTCGAGGCAAGGCGCCTCGTGGACGATCCCATCACCCTCGAGGAGTTGTCGACCGAGTTCGGCGTCTCGCGTGAGCGCGTGCGCCAGATCGAGGTCAGGGCTTTCGAGAAGGTGCAGGAGGCCGTGAAGAAGAATCTCGCTAGGATCGAGGCGCCGCAGGCCGAAGCAGCGCTCTGAGCCGGTATCTTCAAGAACGAAGCAAGCCGCGGCCCAGGCCGCGGCTTTTTCATTGCCACTGGCGGAAGGCGTCGTTCACCACCTGCTCGCCGGCCGGACCCTTCTCGATGCTGAGGATCGCGCGCTGGCCCGACGCCATGCGCACCGGCAGGTCGATCCAGTTGCGGCGCACGATGAGGTCCACGTTCCTCTCGATGTCGCTTTGCAGGTTGGAGAGCCCGATCAGGAACAGGTTTTCGCGCACGGGCACCGGCAGCCCGGCGATGGGTGTGCCGCGGGCAGCCTCCTCATTCTTGAACTGGAGAAGACCCACATCCCGGATGTTGCGTCCGGGCTCACCCGCACGGGTGGTGAAGTTGAGTTCGATCGTGTGCGAGGCCGGCAGGGTCGGATCGCTGTTGCGTCGGATCAGAAGGTTCAGCACGAGGCCGGCCTCCTGAATTTCCACCACGCCGCGCACGGCCGTCTCGAGAGGCTGGCCCTGGCCCGCGTTGACGCCTTCGAGCCGCCAGACCGCCCGGCCCGGAAAAGCCTTGGGCTGCTGCGGGTTGGCGGCATCCTCCTCATAGAACACGGCGCGCTGGGCGACGCTCACGTCGGCGCGGGGTGGGGGTGGGGTGGGCTGACCGGGCTGGGACTGGGGCTGGGGCTGGGCCGCGGGGGGCTGGGCGATCGGGGGGCCGCCGCCGACGCGCTCGGCGGTCTTCGGCCCCTGCCCGGGCTGGGCGGGGTTCGCGGCCGGGGGCGGGGTCTGCTGGGCGATCTCCTGGGGGGTGTCGCGCAGGAACCAGGCCGCGACCGCGATGGCGCCGATGACGAGGGCGAGGATCGTGCCGAGCAGCACGGCCCGGCCGCGGCCGGGGGATTGGACGACGGGCGCCCGGCTGTCCACCCGCGGGCGGGTGGGCCCGGCGGGCTCCTCATAGGGCGGCGGGGGCTCGCGCAGGAAAGCTTCGAAGGCTTCGTCGTCCTGGGACTGGGAATGGGCGGGCTGGGCCTGGGACTGGGGAGCCTGGGGCTGGGGCTCCCGGCGGAGCTCGTCCCGGCGGGTGAAGGAGGCCGGCGCCCCGGCGAGCGTCGGCTCGGGCTGGGGCGGCATCCGGGAGGGCGGCTGCGGAGGCGTCGGCGGCGGAGCCCGCCGGGCGGGGGGCGGCGGCGCGTAATCCGCTTCGACGCGCCGGATCGCGTCGTCGAGATCGCGCGACTCCCGGTCGATGTCCCCCTGGCTCAAGGGCGGCTCGAGGGAGCGCAGCTGCTCCACGAGCGCCGCCCGGGCGCGCTCGTAGACGGCGCTCCGCGCGGCGGGCCCCTTGTCGTCGAGACCTTCGACGGCGCGGGCGATGAGAGGGTAGTAATCGGCCATGAGCCTTTGGGATGTCGTGCGGAACCCGCGCCGTCAACCCTCAAACGGATTCTTCATCAGGATAGTATCGTCACGCTCCGGCGAGGTGGACAGCACCGCCACCGGGCAGCCGATCAGTTCCTCGACCCGGCGGACGTACTTGATCGCCTGGGCCGGAAGGTCCGCCCAGGAGCGGGCGCCGGCGGTGGATCCGCTCCAGCCCTCCACCTCCTCGTAGACCGGCTCGACCCGGGCCTGCGCCCCCTGGCTCGCGGGGAAATAGTCGAGGGTCTCGCCATCGAGGCGGTAGCCCGTGGCGATGCGCAGGGTCGGGAAGCCGTCGAGCACGTCGAGCTTGGTGAGCGCAATCCCGTCGATCCCCGAGGTGCGCACGGTCTGGCGCACGAGGGTGGCGTCGAACCAGCCGCAGCGGCGCTTGCGCCCCGTGACCGTGCCGAACTCGCGGCCGCGCTGCCCGATGAGCTCCCCCGTCTCGTCGTGGAGCTCGGTCGGGAACGGCCCCTCCCCGACCCGGGTCGTGTAGGCCTTGGCGATGCCGAGCACGTAGCCCACCGCCCCGGGGCCGAGCCCGGATCCCGTCGCGGCCTGGCCCGCCACGGTGTTTGAGGAGGTCACGAACGGATAGGTGCCGTGATCGACGTCGAGCAGCGCGCCCTGCGCGCCCTCGAACAGGATGCGCCGGCCGGCCCGGCGCTCCCCGTCGAGGAGGCGCCACACCGCGTCCATGTAGGGCAGCACCTTCGGCGCCACGGAGGCGAGCTCCTCGAAGAGCGCCCCCGGGTCGAGGGCCTCGAGGCTGAGGCCCCGGCGGAGCGCGTTGTGGTGGACGAGCAGGCGCTCGATCTTGGCCGGCAGGGTGTCGAGGTCGGCGAGATCCATGAGCCGGATCGCGCGGCGGCCCGCCTTGTCCTCGTAGGCCGGGCCGATGCCGCGCTTCGTGGTGCCGATCTTGGTGCCGGCGGCCGCGGTCTCGCGCAGGGCGTCGAGCTCCCGGTGCAGGGACAGGATGAGGGTCGCGTTCTCGGCGATCCGCAGGTTCTCGCGGGTGATGGCGACGCCCTGCTCGCCGAGGCGCTCCACCTCCGCGACGAGGGCGTGGGGATCAAGGACCACCCCGTTGCCGATGACGCCGAGCTTGCCGGGCCGCACGACGCCCGAGGGCAGGAGCGAGAGCTTGTAGACCTTGTCCCCGATGACGAGGGTATGGCCGGCATTGTGCCCGCCCTGGAAGCGCACCACCACGTCGGCCTGCTCGGAGAGCCAGTCGACGATCTTGCCCTTGCCCTCGTCGCCCCACTGGGCGCCCACGACGACCACGTTCGCCATCGCTGTCCTCACATGAAAAACCCCGGCGCAAGGCCGGGGTGCGGGATCTGAAAAACCTTGCGGGGTCTCATGGTCCATCGGCCCCGGGAGGTCAAGGTGCGGGGGCGGCCTGCCGTCCGCGGAGGCGATATGGGTAACTGTTGGGTGGTGAAATGGTGAGTGGAGCACACGGCAGGCGCCTCCGCTTGTCATTCCGGGGCGCCGCAGGCGAGCCCGGAACCCATAAACGTCAACGGTTCAGATGAGGGTGCACCGCGGTCCGCGCGAACTCTCATCCTGCGGTGATTATGGGTTCCGGGCTCCGCTTCGCGGCCCCGGAATGACAAGCGGGGGCGCTCGGAATGACAAGCGGGGGCAGCACACCGGCATGACAGCGGCGCTCACGGCGCCCAGACCGTCCAGCGCACCGCCCTCACCTCAGCCCTCTCCCACTCGGGAGAGGGGGCGCGTCCCGGTGCTGGCTAGCGCTGCGCGGTCTCCAGGACCTCGAGGCGCAGGCCGGCGAGGGCGAGGAGCGGGGGCGGCATGGCGACGCCGGCGCGGCGGATTTTTTGGGCGGCGTCCCGGCAGCCGCGGATGTCGTTGGCGGCGGCGAGAGCCTCGGCCTCCGGCAGGGGGACCGGCGGGGGCTTGGCGGCCGGGGCCGCGGTGGGAATGGGGGCGGGCTGGCCCGAGGTCTGGGGCGCCGTCGCCGCCTGGCTCTGCGGCACGGGGCCCTTGGGCGCCTCGACGGCGGGAGCGGAGGCTCCCGTCGGCACGGCGCTGCCGGAGCTCGTGGGCGGGGGCGTCCCGGCCTGGGTGCCGGCAGGCGGGGCGGGTGCGGGGGCCGGCGGCTGCGCCGGCGCCGTGGACGGCCCGGCGCCGGGCGGCGGGGCCGGAGGGGTGCGCAGGAAGGCGACGACCTCGGCGCAGATGTTGGCCGGGCCGCGGCGGGCCGGGGCTGCGGCGGCCGGAGCCCCGGCCTGGGCGGGCGCCGCTCCCGGGGCCGCGGCGGCGGGCGGGGCGTCGGGCCGGGGCGGCGGGGGCGCTTCGGCCGCGGGCGGCGTCTGGGCGAGAGCGGCCGTGGCTGCGAGCGACGTGCCGACGAGAAGGGCGAAGAGCGTTGACCGCACGGGTATGACCTCCCTGTTCTTGGGCTCAAGCCTGTCCGGCCTTGCCCCCGAAGGCAAGGGGCTTCCTCGGGCTTTGCAGAGGATGGGGCCCGTCAGGCGCGGCCGCGGGCGCTTTTCACGGGCCGGACCCGCTCGGCGATGAAGCGGCGGATCTCGCCCGTGCGCCGCTCGGGGTCGAGCACCTCCCGGTCGAGGCCGTGCCGCCAGGCCAAGTCCCGCCGCTGAGGCTCGGCGTGGAGCGCCGTGAGATCGGCGACATAAGAGGCCGCGTCCTCCAGGGTCTCGCAGAACCCTTCCCCCACCAGGATCTCCATGCGGCGCTCGAGGATCACGGCAAGCTCCCCGAGGGAGAATTCCGGATGGTACTGGACGCCCCAGAACGTGCCGCCCTCATGGGCGATCTCGGCCGCCTGGATGTCCGAATAGGCGTTCGAGGCCAGCACCGTGCAGCCCTGCGGCGCCACCGTCACGGTGTCGAGATGGATCGCGGGGGCGTCGTAGGCGGCGGGCCGGCCGGCCAGCATGGGATGCGCCCTCCCCGCCTCCGTGGGCGCGATGCGGCGGGCAAAGCCGATCTCCCGGCCGCGGGGATTGCGCACCACGTCGCCCCCGGCTGCGACGGCGCCGATCTGGATGCCCCAGCACGACCCGAAGGCCGGCGTGCCGGAGGCATAGACCGACCGCATGAGATCGACCTGCCGGCGGATCTCGGGCGTCCCGTCGTAGAGGTTGAGCGCCGATCCGGTGAGCACCACGCCGTCATAGGATTGAAGCCCCGCGGGGTCTGGCAGGTTCGCGCCCTCGTCGGCCGGGAAAGCGAGGTCGCACACCGCATCGGGGGCGATGGCCTGGAGCACCGCCGCATAGGACTCGCTCGGCATCAGCCCGTAGGCCGCCTTGTGGGTCATCCGCGCCGGGCGCGTGTTGCCCTCGACCACCAGAAACCGTAAGCCCATCCCAACCCCTCGCCTGCTGACGCTTCCTCTCACCGAGCGAGCCTTCGTGCAACCACCCTCACGCCATCCCAGGCCCGCCGGGAGCGCTCCATGAGAGCGCTCTGGGCGGGCCTCATGGGGCGACCCTACCTCCTCCTCGTGCTCACCACCCTCATGTGGGGCGGGAACGCGATCGCGGGCCGCGTGGCGGTGGGCGAGGTCTCGCCCATGGTTCTGACCTGGCTTCGCTGGGTGTTCGTGGTCATGGCCCTGCTGCCCGTGGTCGGCCCGCAGCTCGTGGCCGAGTGGCCGGCCTTGCGGGCCCGCTGGCCCACAATCGTCCTCATGGGCACCCTCGGCTTTACCGGCTTCAACGCCCTGTTCTACGCCGCCGCGCACCACACGAGCGCCGTGAACCTCACCATCCTGCAGGGCTCGATCCCGGTCCTGGTTCTGGTGGGAACCGCCCTGTTCTTCGGGACGCGGGTCCGTCCCCTCCAGGTGCTCGGGGTGAGCGTGACGCTGCTCGGCGTCGTCGCGGTCTCGGCCCGCGGCAGCCTCGAGGTGCTGCGCTCCCTCGGCTTCAACATCGGCGATCTGTGGATGCTCGTCGCGAGCCTGTTCTATGCCGGCTATACGCTCGGCCTGCGGCGGCGCCCGGCCGTGTCGGGCCTCGTGTTCTTCACCGCCATGGCGGTGGCGGCCTTTCTCACCTCCCTCCCCCTCGTCGCGGTCGAGGCCCTTGCGGGCACGCTGCAATGGCCGACGCCCACCGGCTGGGCGGTGCTGCTCTATGTGGGCCTGTGCCCCTCGCTCCTCTCGCAGATCTTCTTCATCCGCGGCGTCGAGCTCATCGGCCCCGGCCGGGCGGGCCTCTTCGTCAACCTAGTCCCGGTCTTCGGGGCGCTCCTCGCGGTGGTGCTCATCGGCGAGCCCTTCGCGTGGTATCACGCAGCGGGATTGGTGCTGGTGCTCGGCGGGATCGGGCTCGCGGAGCGGCGGGCTTGAGGGGTGCGCGTGATCCGCCCTACCCCGTGAACACCACCGTCTTCGAGCCGTTGAGGAGCACCCGGTCCTCCAGGTGATCGCGCACCGCGCGGGCGAGGACGCGGCGTTCGATGTCGCGGCCCTTGCGCACGAGGTCGTCGGGGGTGTCGCGATGGGAGATGGACTCCACGTCCTGGGCGATGATCGGGCCCTCGTCGAGGTCGGCGGTGACGTAATGGGCCGTGGCGCCGATGAGCTTCACCCCGCGGGCATGGGCCTGATGGTAGGGCTTGGCGCCTTTGAAGCCCGGCAGGAACGAGTGGTGGATGTTGATGCAGCGGCCGGCGAGCTTCGCGGCGAGCCCGTCCGAGAGCACCTGCATGTAGCGCGCGAGCACCACGAGCTCGGCGCCGGCCTCGCGGATCACCCGCCAGACCTCCGCCTCCTGCTCCAGCTTGGTCGCCCGGGTGACGGGCAGGTGGTGGAACGGGATGCGGTCGAAGTCGAGATGGGCGTAGGCCTCGCGCGGATGGTTGGCGATGATCGCGGCGGGCTCGAAGGCGAGCTCCCCGATGCGCCAGCGGTAGAGGAGATCGGCGAGGCAATGGTCGAACTTCGACACCATGAGGACGACGCGGCGGCGCTCCGCCACGTCGCGGAGCGTCCACGTCATGCCGAACCGCTCCGCGAGGGGGGCGAAGCCCTCGCGCAGGGCCGCCACGTCGCCGGGGCCCTCCGTCGGGTTGAACACGACGCGCATGAAGAACCGGTCGGTCTCGGTGTCGTCGTATTGCTGCGCGTCGAGGATGTTGTGCCCGGCCTCGAACAGGCGTCCCGCCACCGCCGCGACGATGCCGGGGCGGTTGGCGCAGGCCAGCGTGAGGACGAGGCGCTGCCCGGTCATCAGAACCGCACGGCGCGGGCGCGCTTCACCTGGGGGATGGCCTCGATCTGGCGCAGGAGATCCGGCGCCACGGGCTGGTCGACCGACACGAAGCAGATCGCGTCGCCCCCCGGCTGGTTACGGCCGAGCGCGAAGGTGGCGACGTTGACCCCCGCCTCCCCGAGGAGCGTGCCGAACCGGCCGATGAAGCCCGGCTTGTCGTCGTTGCGCACGTAGATCATGTGCGGCGCGAACTCGGCGTCCACGTCGATGTCGCGGATGGAGAGAACGCGCGGCTTGCCGTCCTGGAACACGGTGCCGCCCGCATAGCGCGGCATGTCCTCGGCCTCCACCACGACCCGCACGAAGCTCTCGTAGTCCCGCGCCGCGTTCTCGCGCTTCACCTCCTCCACCGTGATGCCGCGCTCGCGGGCCACCACGGGGGCCGACACCATGTTGATGTCCTGGAGGAAGGGCCGGAGCACGCCCGTCACCGCCGCCGAGGTCAGCGCACGGGTGTTCATCTCCGCGACCGCCCCCTCGTACTCGATCCGGATGGCCCTGACGGGGGCCTCCGTCAGCTGGCCGAGGAACGAACCCAGCTTCTCCGCCAGAGCCACGAAGGGCTTGAGGCGCGGCGCTTCCTCGGCCGTGATGGAGGGGAAGTTCACGGCGTTCTGGATCGCGCCCTGGAGCAGGTAGTCGGCCATCTGCTCGGCCACCTGAAGGGCCACATTCTCCTGCGCCTCCGTGGTGGCGGCGCCAAGATGCGGGGTGCAGACCACGTTCGGGTGGCCGAAGAGCGGGTTCTCGGTGGCGGGCTCCTGGGTGAACACGTCGAAGGCGGCGCCGGCCACGTGGCCGGAATCGAGCGCCGCGCGCAGGGCCGCCTCGTCCACGAGGCCGCCGCGGGCGCAGTTGACGATCCGGACGCCCTTCTTGGCCTTGGCGAGGTTCTCGGCCGAGAGGATGTTCTTAGTCTTCTCGGTCATCGGCACGTGGAGCGTGATGACGTCGGCGCGGCGCAGGAGATCGTCGAGCTCCACCTTCTCGACGCCGATCTCGACGGCGCGCTCGGGCGACAGGAAGGGATCGTAGGCGACAACGCGCATGCGCAGCCCGATGGCGCGGTCGGCGACGATGGACCCGATATTGCCGCAGCCGATGACGCCGAGGGTTTTCCCCGTGAGTTCGACGCCCATGAAGCGGTTCTTCTCCCACTTGCCGGCCTGCGTCGAGGCGTCCGCCTGCGGGATCTGGCGGGCGAGGGCGAACATCATGGCGATGGCGTGTTCGGCCGTGGTGATCGAATTGCCGAAGGGCGTGTTCATCACGATGATGCCCTTGGCGGTGGCGGCCGGGATCTCGACGTTGTCGACGCCGATGCCGGCGCGGCCGATGACTTTGAGGTTCTTGGCCTGCTCCAGGATCTTCGCCGTGACCTTCGTGGCCGAGCGGATGGCGAGGCCGTCGTACTCGCCGATGACGGCGGCGAGCTTGTCCTTGTCCTTGCCGAGGTCCGGCTGGAAATCGACGGCAAGGCCGCGGTCCTTGAAGATCTGCACGGCGGCGGGCGAGAGGGCGTCGGAGATGAGAACGCGGGGCTGGGGCATGGTGGGCTCCTGAAAACCTCTCTCCCCTCCGCGGGAGAGGGTGGCGGGCGAAGCCTGCCGGGAGAGGGTAAGATGGGGGAAGGATGGTGCGAGGGGGCCGCGGCGCTTGTCGCGGGAACGGCCCCTCTCCCGCCCCCTTTCCAGGGGGCACCCTCTCCCCGCAGGCGGGGAGAGGCGGGCGGGCTTACGCCGCCTTGGCGAGCTTCGCCTTCTCTTGCGCGAAGGCCCAGTCGAGCCAGGGCAGGAGCGCCTCGAGATCGGAGGCTTCGACCGTGGCGCCGCACCAGATGCGCAGGCCCGGAGGGGCGTCGCGGTAGGCGCCGATGTCGAAGGCCGCGCCCTCCTTCTCGAGGGCCGCCGCGATGCCCTTGGCGACAGCCGCCACGGCCTCGGGACCCCGCGCGACGACATCCGGATCGACGATCTGGAAGCAGGCGCTGGTGTTGGAGGCGGTGGCCGGATCCCGGGCGAGATTTGCGATCCAGGGCGTGCGGGCGGTCCAGTCGGCGAGCACCCGCGCGTTGGCGTCGGCCTTGGCGGTGAGGCCTTTGAGGCCGCCGAGACCCTTCGCCCATTCGAGGGCGTCGATGTAGTCCTCGACGGCGAGCATGGAGGGCGTGTTGATGGTCTCGCCCTCGAAGATGCCCTCGATGAGCTTGCCCCCCGAGGTGAGGCGGAAGATCTTCGGCAGGGGCCAGGCGGGCGTGTAGGTCTGCAGCCGCTCCACCGCCCGGGGCGAGAGGACGAGCATGCCGTGCGCCGCCTCGCCGCCGAGCACCTTCTGCCAGGAGAAGGTGACCACATCGAGCTTCGCCCAGTCGAGCCTCTGGGCGAAGGCCGCGGAGGTCGCGTCGCAGATCGTCAGGCCCTCGCGGTCGGCGGCGATCCAGTCGGCGTTCGGCACGCGAACGCCCGACGTCGTGCCGTTCCAGGTGAAGACCACGTCGCGGGCCTTCGTGTCGACCTGGGTGAGGTCGGGCAGTTCGCCGTAAGCGGCCTTGATGACGCGGGCGTCGAGCTTGAGCTGCTTGACGGCGTCCGTCACCCAGCCCTCGCCGAAGCTCTCCCAGGCGAGCATGTCCACGGGCCGGGCGCCGAGCATGGTCCACATGGCCATCTCGACGGCGCCGGTGTCGGAGGCCGGCACGATGCCGATCCGGTAGCCGGTCGGCACCTCCAGCACCTCGCGGGTGAGGTCGATGGCGCGCTTCAGGCGCGCCTTGCCGATCTTCGCGCGATGCGAGCGGCCGAGGGTCTCGGTGCTGAGATTGTCGAGAGACCATCCGGGGCGCTTCGCGCAGGGGCCGGACGAGAAGAAGGGCGCGCGGGGGCGCGCGGCGGGCGTCGTGCTCATTGTATCCATCCTTCCAGATGGGCGCCCCTCGGTGGGGAGGGGTCTCCCGCCGACCGGTATGCTCGATCCGCCGGGCTGCCGTCAAGGATGGCGCAGAACGGGCGGCGAAAACCTTCGTCGCATGACGAAACGGTAATGCGGGCGTCATCGCCACTACAAATTCCCGTGTCTAGAACGATCTTCTCGAAAGGCCCGGCCTATATTGTGCTAGGGACACCCCCCAAATGGTCTGGGTTCAAGGAGCGAGCATGCGTGTCGTCGGTCAGCTCGCCGTCATCGCCGTGCTGGGCGCAGCGGGTGCTGGCGGCTGGTATGCCTACCAGGAGGGCCACCTCGCGAAGGCGCCGGTGATCGGCCAGTACTTCGCCAAGCCCGCCCAGCAGGCGGCCGCACCCGGCGGGGGCCGGGGCGGCCCGGGCGGGCCCGGCGGTGCGCCCGTGGTGGAGGTCGACGCGGTGAAGACCGGGCGCGTGGTCGAGACCCGCGACGCGGTCGGCACGGTGCGGGCCTTCGAATCCATCACCGTCACCGCGAAGGTGGCGGGCATGATCGACCGCATCGATTTCGTGGAAGGTCAGAAGGTGAAGGCGGGCGACGTGCTCGCCACCCTCGACGCCGTGGAGCGCCGGGCCGACATCGAGGCCGCGGTGGCGGAGAGCCGCCGGGCGACCGCGCAGCGCAACGAGATCGCGACCCGCCTCGACCGCGCCCGGCAGCTGCGCAGCTCGGGCTCCGGAACGGAGGCGCAGGTGGAGGACCTGACGGCCCAGGTGCGCACCCTCGACAGCGCCATCGCGTCGGCGGAAGCCCGCCGCAAGGCCGCGGAGGCGCGCCTCGAGGACGTGATCATCCGCGCTCCCTTCGACGGCCGCGTGGGCAGCCGCTCCGCCTCGCTCGGCGCCTACGTGGCGCCCAATACCCGCATCACATCCCTCGACGACCTGTCCAAGGTGCGCCTCGACTTCTCGGTCCCGGAGAACCTTCTCGGCCGCGTCCAGACGGGCCAGGGGGTGAACGCCACCTCGGCGGCGTTCCCGAACCGGGTGTTCCGCGGCAAGGTCACTCTCGTCGACACGCGGGTCGACCCGGTCACGCGCACGGTGAGGCTCACGGCGGAGTTCGAGAACCCGGACGAGACCCTGCGGCCCGGCATGTTCCTCGCCGTCTCCCTCGAGGTGACCACCAAGGACGACGCCGTGCTCGTGCCGGAGGAGGCGGTCGTGAGCGAGGGCCTGCGCCAGGTCGTGTTCCCGGTGAAGGACAACAAGGTGGAGCGCCGCGTGGTGCGCCTCGGCCAGCGCCAGGCCGGCCAGGTGGAGATCGTGGAGGGCCTCAAGCCCGGCGAGACCATCGTGGTGCTCGGCGTGCAGCGCGTCCGCCCCGGCGCGACCGTGACGCCCCGCCCCGTCGGCGCCCCCTCCCCCGTCCCCGCAGCGCAGCGCGACCCCGGCGCGCAGCCGCCGCGCCAGACGGGCGGCGCCCTGAGCCCGGTGGGCAGCGCCAACGCGGCGCCGCGCAATTAAACTCGCGCCCGGGCAGCCCGGGCGCGACCTTCAGGTGAGGGCACCCCCGCAGCCCTCATCCCGAGGAGGCCGTGAGGCCGTCTCGAAGAACGAGGGCGTCTCCAGCGCAGGTTGGACCCGCAGCCCCCATCCTTCGAGACGCTTCGCTCCTCAGGATGAGGGCCGCTCGGTGGGCGCTCCGTCCTACACGACGTGAGAGCCAGAATGCAGGTTTCAGACCTATTCATCCGCCGACCCGTCTTCGCCGTCGTGGTGAGCCTCCTGCTGATCGTGGGCGGCATCGCCTCGCTCCTCGGGCTCCCGGTGCGCGAATATCCCGCCGTCGACCGGCCGGTCGTGTCCGTCTCGACGGTCTATCGCGGCGCCTCCAACGAGGTGATCGAGAGCCGCGTCACGGAGACGATCGAAAGCGCGGTCGCCGGCATCGAGGGCATCCTGCAGATCACCTCGCAGAGCCAGAACGACCGCTCCTCCGTGTCGATCGAGTTCAACGTCGACCGCGACCCCGAGGCCGCCACCTCCGACGTGCGCGACGCGGTCTCCCGCGTCATCGGCCGCCTGCCGGACGGGGCCGACACCCCCGTGGTGCGCAAGGTCGACGCCAACGCCTCCGCCATCATGTGGATCGGCGTGACCTCGAAGAGCCTCGATTCCCTCGAGCTCAGCGACTTCCTCAAGCGCGTCTACGTCGACCGACTCTCCACCCTGCCGGGCGTCGCCAACGTGAACCTCGGCGGCGAGCGGCGCTTCGCCATGCGGATTTGGGTGGATCGCGGCGCGCTCGCGGCCCGGGGCCTCACGGTCCAGGACGTGGAGACGGCGATCCGCCGCCAGAACGTGGAGCTCCCGGGCGGGCGCATCGAGTCGACCCAGCGCGAATTCACGGTGAAGACCGATTCCCGCCTCTCGACCCCGGAGGAGTTCGAGAAGCTCATCGTTTCCAACAAGAACGGCTACCTGGTGCGCCTCAGCGAGGTCGCCCGGGTGGAGGTCGGCGCCGAGGATTCCCGTTTCGAGTTCTACCAGTCCGGCCAGACCGCCATCGGCATGGGCATCGTGCGCCAGTCGACCGCCAACACCCTTGCGGTGGCGGACGCGGTGCGCGCGGAGGTGGAGCGCCTTCAAAGCGCGCTCCCGCCCGAGACCGCCACCGAGATCCTCTACGACGAGAGCCAGTTCATCCGCGCCTCCATCAACGGGGTGCTCAAGACCCTCGTCGAGGGCATCGCCCTCGTGATCCTCGTCATCCTGGTGTTCCTGCGCGACTGGCGCTCCACCATCGTCGCCATGGTGGCGATCCCGGTCTCCATCATCGCCGCCTTCATGGTGATGGCGTTCTTCGGGGCCACCATCAACGTGCTCACGCTGCTCGCCATCGTGCTCGCCATCGGCATCGTGGTGGACGACGCCATCGTGGAGATCGAGAACGTGCACCGCCGGATCGAGGAGGGCCAGCCGCCGCTCCTCGCCTCCTTCGACGGCGCCCGCGAGATCGGGTTCGCGGTGATCGCCACCACCGCCACGCTGATGGCGGTGTTCGTGCCCCTCGCCTTCATGACGGGCAATACCGGGCGCCTCTTCCGGGAATTCGCCATCACGCTCGCGGCCTCGATCTTCTTCTCGGGCGTGGTCGCCCGCACCCTCACGCCGATGATGTGCTCCAAGCTCATGGTGCCGGCCCATGGGCGGATCCAGCGCATCACCGAGCCCGTGTTCACGGGCATGAACAACGGCTACCGCTGGCTGCTCTCCCGCGCCCTGCGGGCGCCGCTCGTGATCCTGGCGCTCGGCGTCGTGGTCTCGATCTCGGCCTACGGCCTTTTCCAGATCGTGCCTAAGGAGTTCTCGCCGACGGAGGACCGGGGCGCCATCATCGTGCGCATCCAGGCGCCGGAGGGCGCGAGCCTCGACTATACCCGCGACCGCGTCCGGGAGGTCGAGCGCGCGATCCAGCCCTATCAGGACCAGGGCGTGGTCTCCTCCATGCTCAGCCAGGTGGCGCCGGGCTTCGCCCGCCCCTCCCCGGTGAATGCGGGCCTGGTGATCGTGCGCCTCGTGCCCTGGGAGCAGCGGGACCTCAAGCAGCAGCAGGTGGTGCAGCAGCTCCTGCCGCGGGTCTCGGGCCTGCCCGGCGCCCGCGCCTTCCCGCTCAACCCGCCCTCCTTTGGTGGCGCGGGCGGCTTCGGCCAGCCGGTCCAGTTCGTCCTCGGCGGCCCCGATTACGAGACGCTGAAGGGCTGGCGCGACACCATGATGGAGAAGGCGCAGGCCACCGGCCTGTTCGTGAACCTCGAATCCGACTACCGGGAGTCGCAGCCCGACATCCGCGTGCAGATCGACCGCCAGCGCGCGGCGGATCTCGGCGTGTCGGTGGAGGATATCGGCCGCACCCTCGAGCTCATGTTCGGCGAGCGCGAGATCTCCACCTTCGTGAGCCGCGGCGACGAGTATCCGGTGATCATGCGGGCCCGCTCGCAGGACCGGGCGACGCCGAGCGACCTTGCCAACACCTTCATCCGGGTGGCAGCGAACAACGAGCTCGTGCCCCTCTCCTCCTTCGTCACGCTGACGGAATCGGCCGCGCCGCAGACGCTGAACCGGTTCGACCGCCTGCGCTCGATCACGATCCAGTCGTCGCTCGCGCCGGGCGTCGCCCTCGGCGATGCCCTCAACACCCTTGAGCGGATCGCGGCCGAGAACCTGCCGGCGGAAGCGCGCATCGGCTATACGGGCCAGTCGAAGGACTTCCGGGACTCGTCGAACGCCATCTACGTCACCTTCGCCCTCGCGCTCCTGGTGGTGTTCCTGGTGCTCGCCGCCCAATTCGAGAGCTGGATCAACCCGCTCATCATCATGCTCACGGTGCCGCTCGCCGTGACGGGCGGCCTCGCGGCCCTCGCCATCACGGGCCAGACCCTGAACATCTACAGCCAGATCGGCATGATCCTGCTCATCGGCCTCATGACCAAGAACGGCATCCTCATCGTGGAGTTCGCCAACCAGCTGCGCGAGCAGGGCCTCTCGGTGCGCGACGCGGTGGTTGAATCCTCCGTCCTGCGCCTCAGGCCGATCCTGATGACCTCCATCGCCATGATCGGCGGCGCCATCCCGCTCGCCTGGTCGACGGGCGCGGGCGCCGAGGCGCGCAACGCCATCGGGTCGGTGATCGTGGGCGGCGTCGCCGTCTCGACGCTTCTCACCATGCTGGTGGTGCCGGCGCTCTACCTCCTCATCGGCGGGTTCACTAAGCCCTCCACCTATGTCAGCGACATGCTGGAGAAGCTGCGCCGGCAGACGGGCTCCGTCCCCCACGGGGAGCGGGCCCCGGTCCAGCAGCCGGCGGAATGAAAACGGGGCCGCAAGGCCCCGTTCTTCGTTGCGGCGACGAGGGTCGCTCAGTCGATCATGTAGCGGGCGCCGAGCCGGACTTCGTGCGCCTGCAGGGCATCCGTCTTGATGCCGGCGGCCGAGTCCCAGCGGGTCCGCACGTCGCCGAGATGGATGTAGCGGTAGCCGAGATCCACCGCGAAGCCCGATCCGACCTTGGCCGACACGCCGCCCATGAGCGCCCAGGCGAGATTGTTGGTGGTCTTCGTCTCCACGGTCGCGAGGCTGTCGATCGCGCCCCCGACATAGGTATAGCGCCGGACGTCGTTGAGCCGGTTGCTGGCAAGGCCGATGCCGGCGCCGAGATACGGCGTGATGCCGGACCAGGTGCCGAGATCCACGTAGCCGTTCAGCATGAAGGACACGGAGTCGAGCTCGCCGTCGTCGCGCACATAAGCGAGCCCCGACGCGGACAGGGGCCGGATGCCCGTGAACTCCGCCCGGTTCCGGTAATCCACCGTCGCGTCGGCCCGGAACCATTCGTTGACCTGGTAGCCGATGCCGCCGCCCACCGAGAAGGTGTGCTCCAAGCGTTCCCCGACGAGTGCCGGAAGAGAGGGCGTCCCGAAGAAGCGGTCGCGCGGCGGGGTGTAGTCGGTGTAGCCGATATCGCCGCGCAGGTACCACCCGGTCCCAAGCTCCACCGGCTGGCCGTAACCCTCGAGGGAGGGGGGCGGCGGCAGGAGGTCGGCAGCGATGGCGGGGCCCGCGGCGAGCGCCGCACTCAACAGGAACAGGGACGACAGGCGCGCCACGGCAATCTCCTCAACTCATACGCTGGACGCGCGAATCAGTGCGTCCGGATGGGAGGAAGATTGGCCCGAACAGGTTAAGCCACGCTTAAGGTTAATGTTTTTCGGGCGGGGTCGGGAGGCGTGTCGGGGACGCTGATCGTCTCCCCTCCCCCTTGAGGGGAGGGGTCAGGGGTGGGGGTGGCGGCCGTGTGTTGTCCGGTGAGGGTCCTGCCGCCACCCCCACCTCCAACTCCTCCCCACAAGGGGGAGGAGAGACCCGCGGCTCATCCCGCGCTCCCGGGAACCTCCTTCGAGACGCCGCTGCGCGGCTCCTCAGGATGAGGGTTGAGGCAGGCTGACGGTGGAGCGTCAGAACCAGTTCAGGCGGCGGCCTTCGCCAGCGCGTCCACCACGTCGTCGACCACGCGCATGACGAGGTCGCGGTCGTCGCCCTCGGCCATGACCCGGATCACCGGCTCGGTGCCGGAGGGGCGAATCACGAGGCGTCCCGCATTGCCGAGGCGCTGGCGGCCGCTTTCGATGGCCGTGACCACGGTGTCGTTCTGGAGCGGCTGGCCCGACTTGTAGCGCACGTTCTTGAGGACCTGCGGCAGCGGCTCGAAGCAGTGGCACACCTCCGACACGGGCTTGTCGAGGCGGCGCACCACCGAGAGAAGCTGCAGGGCCGCGATGAGGCCGTCGCCGGTGGTGGTGTAATCCGACATGATGATATGACCGGACTGCTCGCCCCCGAGATTGTAGCCGTGCTCGCGCATGTGCTCGAGCACGTAGCGGTCGCCCACGGCCGTGCGCACCATTGTGAGGCCCATCCCGTCGAGGAAGCGCTCGAGCCCGAGATTCGACATCACGGTGGCGACGATTCCGGGCTTGGCGAGGCGCCCGTCCTCCTTCCAGGAGCGGGCGACGACGGCCATGAGCTGGTCGCCGTCGACCGACTGCCCCTTCTCGTCCACCACCAGCACCCGGTCCGCGTCCCCGTCGAGGGCGATGCCCACGTCGGCGCGCAGCTCGCGGACCTTGCGGATCAGCGCCTCGGGGGCGGTGGAGCCCACCTCCCGGTTGATGTTGAAGCCGTCCGGCTCGACGCCGATGGAAATGACCTCCGCGCCGAGCTCCCACAGGGTCTCGGGCGCCACCTTGTAGCCCGCGCCGTTGGCGCAATCGATGACCACGCGCATGCCGTCGAGGCTCACGGCCCGCGGCAGGGTGCGCTTGGCGAATTCCGTGTAGCGCGCATGGGCGCTCTCGATCCGCTTGGCGCGTCCGAGGAGGGACGAGCCGGCGAGCTTCGCCGACAGGTCGCCGTCGAGGAGGCGCTCGATGGCGTTCTCGACCGCGTCGTTGAGCTTGAAGCCGTCGGGGCCGAACAGCTTGATGCCGTTGTCCTCGTAGGGGTTGTGGGAGGCGGAGATCATCACGCCGAGATCGGCCCGCATGGAGCGGGTCAGCATGGCGACGGCCGGCGTCGGCATCGGGCCGAGCTGCAGCACGTCCATGCCCACCGAGGTGAAGCCCGCGACGAGGGCCGTCTCGATCATGTAGCCGGACAGGCGCGTGTCCTTGCCGATCACCACCCGGTGCCGGTAGTCGCCGCGCTGAAACAGCAGGCCTGCCGCCTGCCCCACCTTGAGGGCGAGCTCCGGCGTGATCACCCCGTTGGCCCGGCCCCGGATGCCGTCGGTTCCGAAATACTTGCGCACCTGCTGGGTCTCCGCGTGCCGTGGCGCCTTCGCGCTCTTGCGTCGTGTCAAAGCAACCTCTCAGGCATGGGTCAAGGCGCGCACAGGGACGCACCTCTTCACAAAGGATGAGCGATTATTGCACGGACGGCGCCGCGAAATCGTTAAGGTCCAGCGGCTTGCGCTCGGGAAGGTTGCCGCCCGAACAGCCAGGCGCAGAAGGCCCATGCGAGGAGCGCCCCCGCTCCCTGCGCCGCCACGAAGGCCGGCACGTCCGCGGGCGCGATGCCGGCGAAGGTGCCCGTGAAGGCCCGGGCGAGGGTCACGGCCGGGTTGGCGAAGGAGGTCGAGGCGGTGAACCAGTAGGCGGCGGTGATGTAGAGCCCGACCGCCTGGGGCACGGCCTCGATGCGGAACCGCACGAGGGTGAGGATCGTCAGGAGGAGCCCGAAGGTCGCGGCGCCCTCGGCGAGCCACTGGCCGCCGCCCGTGCGCGCCGTCGCGCCTACCTGGAGGAGCGGGAGCTCGAACATGCCGTGGGCCAGCAGGGTCCCGAGGCACCCGCCAGCCGCCTGCGCCGCCGCATAGGCCGCCACCTCGCGCCACGGGAGAGCGCGGTTGAGCGCCATGACGAGGGAGACCGCCGGGTTGAAATGCGCGCCCGAGACCGGGCCGAGGGCGAGGATGAGAGCGACGAGAACGGCGCCCGTCGCGAGGGTGTTGGCCAGGAGCGCCAGGCCCGGGCTGCCCGCCGCCAGGCGCTCCGCCATGATGCCGGACCCGACCACCGTGGCGACGAGAAGCCCCGTGCCGAGCGCCTCGGCGGCGAGGCGCCGGGACAGGCTGAAGGGCGGGCTCATGCGCTCGCGACCTGCCGCCCGCTCTCGTCCACCACGCGCTCCCCGTCCTCCTTGTAGAAGGCGCCCTGCTGCGGCGGCAGGAGGTCGAGCACCGCCTCGGAGGGCCGGCACAGGCGCACCCCCTTGGGCGTGACGACGATGGGGCGGTTGATGAGCACCGGATGGGCCATCATGGCGTCGAGCAGCTCGTCGTCCGTCACCGCCGGGTCCCCGAGGCCGAGCTCCGCGAAGGGCGTGCCCTTTTCCCGCACCACCGCCCGGACGGGCACGCCCATGCGGGCGATGAGGGACTTCAGCAGGGCCCGGCTCGGCGGGGTCTTGAGGTACTCGATCACGTGCGGCTCGACGCCGGCATTGCGGATGAGGCCGAGGGTGTTCCGCGACGTGCCGCAGGCGGGGTTGTGATAGACGATCACGTCCATGGCGTTCAGGGTCCTCGAGGGTTGGCGAGAGCGGGGAGCGCGGGCGCGCAGGCGTCCGGGCGGCCCCGGCAGCAATCCTCGAGGAGGAAGGCCGCAAGGGCGCTCACCTGGGCGACGTCGGCCCGGTAGACGATGGAGCGCCCGTTCCGGGCGGACCGGACGAGGCCCGCCCGGGCGAGGATGCCGAGATGGGACGAGAGCGTGTTGTGCGGGATGCCGAGCTGCCGCGCGACCTCGCCGGCCGGGAGACCGCCGGGCTCGTGGCGCACGAGCAGCCTGAACACGTCGAGCCGGGTCGGCTGCGCCAGGGCCGCGAGGGCGGGGATCGCGCGGTCGTTCTCCATCTGTCGAGACATATCGACAAATCGAGCGGCGCTCAAGCCGGGGGTGCGGCCGAGGGGCCGCGAAGCGAAAACCGCTCCTGTCGCCCTCGATGGTCCAAGGGGCCGCTTCTTGCGCAAGCCGGCAGCGCCAGGGCGCCGCCCCGTGGCGGCTCGGCTCGACCTTCGAAGGCTGCGGCGGGGTGCTCCCGGCGAGGTCAGCCGTCGAGTTCGAACGCGTCCACCTCGCGCAGCAATTGCACGAAGGCCTCGGCCCCGTGATCGAGCGAGGCCTCGCCCTTCTCCCGCGTCGCCCGGTCGGCCTCGCCCATGGCGCCCGCGGGGTGAAGGTCCTGGGCCATCCAGCCGAAGCCCACCGGCTGCGTGGCGCGAAGATACCGGAAGCGCTCCTGCATCTGCGCGATCCGCGGCTCGAAATCGGCGGCGCGCTCCATGCGGACGGTCTCGCCGCGGGCGGCCAGCATGAGGGACGTCTCCGCATCGCCCCCATGGATGCCGAGCCGCCCCTCCCGCTCGGAGAACAGGCCCGGCGGGTAGCCGAGGCGATGCCAGGCGGCGTTGACGGCAAGAAGGCCGTGGCGCACGCGCAGGTCCCGCGCCACGATGTCGACGATGGAGACATTGCCGCCGTGCGAGTTGGCGAAGACGAGCTTGCGGCAGCCCGCCCTGTGAACGCTCTCGCCGATCTCCGTCCAGGCGCGGATCGCCGTCTCGGCGGAGAGCGTGAGGGTGCCCGGAAAGGCGAGGTGCTCGTTCGACTTGCCCACGGCCTGGACGGGCAGCACCAGCACGTCGAGCTCCTCCGGCACCGCCGCCATGAGCCGGCCGAGATAGGCCTCGTTGATGTAGGTGTCGACGCCCACCGGCAGGTGCGGCCCATGCTGCTCCACGGCGGCGACGGGCAGGACCGCGATGGTGCGGTCCATGGCGCGGCTGCGGAAATCCTCGGTGGTGAGGTCGAGCCAGTAGCGTGCGGGCATCGCGTTCGTCCTAACCTGCCTTCGCGGCGATGACTTCCACTTCGACCTTGAACTCCGGCCGGGCGAAGCCCTGCACGATCATGAGGGTCGAGGCCGGCGGCGGATCGGCCACGTACCGGTCCCGCGCCTGCATGTAGGGGCTGAGATGCGCGCGGTCGGTGACGAAGGCGTTGATGCGGACGATGTCCTCAAATCCCATCCCGGCCTCGGCGAGGATCGCGCCGATGGCCTGAAAGCACAGATCCGCCTGCGCGCCCGCCTCCTCGGGCACCCGGTCCTCCGGCGTGATGCCGAGCTGGCCCGAGGCGAAGAGGAGGCGGTGGCCGGGCGGCACCTCCACCGCATGGCTGTAGCGGGCGAAGGGCGGGCGGATCCGGGAGGGCGTGATCGGGCGCAAGGGCGATGTTTCCGGTGACGGCGCCACCATAGCGCAGGGGGCCGGGCGGATGTCCATCGCAGGAGGCACGAAGCTTGCCAAGGTCTGGGGGAACGCGCACTAATCCAGGGGCGCGGCAGACCGTGACAACCGGCAGGGAGCAGCTTGATGAAGAACCGGATGCATATCGGCGCGGCAATTGCCGCCTTTTTCACCTTCGGCATCGGCGCGGCCGGGGCGCAGCAGAAACTCACCGAGATCCGCTACGGCACTAACTGGGTCGCCCAGGCCGAGCACGGGGGCTATTACCAGGCGGTCGCCGACGGCACCTTCGAGAAGTACGGCCTCAAGGTGACGATCGTGCCGGGCGGGCCCCAGGCCAACAACCGCATGCTCCTGCCCGTGGGCCGCATCGACTTCTACATGGGCGGCAACATGATCCAGGCCTTCTCGGCCGTGGAGGAGAACATCCCGACCGTCGTTGTGGCGGCGCACTTCCAGAAGGACCCGCAAATCCTCATGGCCCATCCGGGCCAGGGCTTCGACAATTTCGCGGACCTCAAGAACTCGAACGACATCCTCGTGTCGAAGGAGGGCGTCGCTTCCTACTACCAGTGGATGAAGACGGAGTTCGGCTTCCGCGAGGAGCAGGTGAAGCCCTACACCTACAATCCCGCCCCGTTCCTGGCGAACAAGAAGGCGGTTCAGCAGGGCTATCTCACCTCCGAGCCCCTGAAGGCCGAGAAGGCCGGCGGCTTCAAGCCCGTGGTGCATCTCCTCGCCGATAACGGCTTCACCACCTATGCCACGACCGTCGAGGCGCGCCGAGAGATGGTGGAGAAGCAGCCCGACATCGTCCAGAAGTTCGTCGATGCCTCGACGATCGGCTGGTACAACTACCTTTACGGCGACAACAAGAAGGCGAACGAGCTCATCAAGCGGGACAACCCGGAGATGACCGACGAGCAGATCGCCTACTCGATCGCCAAGATGAAGGAATACGGCATCGTCGATTCGGGCGACGCCCAGAAGCTCGGCATCGGCGCCATCACGGACGAGCGCGTGAAGGACTTCTTCGACAAGATGGTGAAGGCCGGCCTGTTCAAGGCGAACCTCGATTACAAGCGGGCCTACACCACGCAGTTCGTGAACAAGGGCGTCGGGCTCGAACTGAAGAAGTAGGAGCGCCAAGCCTCTTCCCGCCAAGCGGGGAGAGGACTCCCGAAGGGAGCGGGCCTGCTCGGGCAGGCGAGGGGGCGCCGCAAGGCCGAGCGCCGCGCGGACACGCCCCCTCACCCCCGCTCCGTTTCGCTCCGCTCGTCCTCTTAAAAAGACCCTCTCCCCGCCCGCGGGGAGAGGCGGGACGCCATCCCGACGCCCAAGAGACACACGCCCGGATGCTCAAAACCCTCGACCGCCCGACCCAGACCGCGCCCCTCGTGTCGCTCCGCGGCGTGAAGAAGACCTTCGCCAACGGCACCACGGCGCTCGCGAATCTCGACCTCGACATCCGCTCCGGCGAGTTCGTGTCGCTTCTCGGCCCCTCCGGCTGCGGCAAGTCCACGGCGCTTCGCATCATCGCGGGCCTCGCCGATCCGAGCGCCGGCCGCGTCGAGTGGCCGGGCTCCTCGGGCGACGACCATCGCGGCGATATCGGCTTCGTGTTCCAGGAGCCGACCCTGATGCCCTGGGCCAATGCGGCCGACAATGTGTGGCTGCCGCTGCGCCTGCGCGGCGTGTCCCGGCGGAGCGCCCAGGCCCGGATCGAGGAGGGCCTCGCGGCGGTGGGCCTTGCGGGGTTCGACCGCTCCTACCCGCGCGAACTCTCCGGCGGCATGAAGATGCGGGTCTCCATCGCCCGTGCGCTCAGCCTCAAGCCCAAGCTCCTTCTCATGGACGAGCCCTTCGCGGCCCTCGACGAGATCACCCGCTTCAAGCTGAACGACGACCTCCTGCGCTTGCAGCGCGAACTCGGCATGACGGTGATCTTCGTGACGCATTCGGTCTACGAGAGCGTCTATCTCTCCTCGCGGATCGTCGTGATGGCCGCCCGGCCGGGGCGGGTGATCGACGAGATCCCGGTCGACGCCACGGAGCGTAGGGACGCGAGCTTCCGCACGAGCGCCCTTTATGCCGACCTCTGCCGCCGGACGAGCGATGCCCTCCTCAGCGGCATCATGGGCAGCGTGAAGGAGGACGAGGTCCTATGAGCGACGCCCTCGCCCCGCCCGCCGCCATGCCGGCGAAATCCGCACCCGCCGCCGCCGCGCAGGCCCGTCCCTTCGACTGGAACCGGGTCCTGAAGATCGGGCTTCCGCTCGGGCTCTTCGCCCTCTCCTTGTGGTGGTGGGAGACCTACGTCACCCGCAACGCGGTGCCGGCCTACATCCTGCCGGCGCCGAGCGCCATCGGCGCCACGCTGGTGAAGGACTGGGCCGTGCTCTTCGGCTCGCTTCTCGTGACCTTGAAGACCACCTTCCTCGGCCTCGTCCTCGCGGTGGTCGGGGGCGTGACCCTCGCGGTGCTCCTCAGCCTCTCGCGGGTGATCGAGTACTCGCTCTACCCTTATGCGGTGGTGCTGCAGGTCACGCCCGTCGTGGCGATCTCGCCGCTTCTCCTCATCTATCTCGACCAGGAGCTCGCGGTTCTCGCCTGCGCGTGGATCGTGGCCTTCTTCCCGGTCCTGTCGAACACGACGCTCGGCCTGCAATCGGTGGACCGCAACCTGCTCGAGCTCTTCGACCTTTACGGCGCGACGCGCCCGCGCTGGGCGCCCGCCTTCGTCGGCCGCTTCATCTCCCGCGTGAAGGCGCTGTGGTACCTGCGCCGCCCGGCGGCCCTGCCCTACTTCCTCGCGGGGCTCAAGATCGCCGGCGGCCTCTCCCTCATCGGCGCCGTGGTGGCGGAGATCGCCGCCGGCTCGGCAGGCGCCGGATCGGGCCTCGCCTACCGCATCCTGGAGAGCCAGTACCGGCTCAACATCCCGCGCCTCTTCGCGGCGCTCGGCCTTCTCGCCGCCACGGGCGTCGTGATCTTCCTGGCGATGTCCGCCCTCTCCCACCTCCTGCTGCGCCGCTGGCACGAGAGCGCGCTGTCGCGGGACCGCTGATGGGACGGATGCGCGCCGTTTCGGAGGCTTCTCCCTCCCCTCAGGGGAAAGTGCCCCACAACCAGGCTTTGGACGCGGGTACCGCCACGCTTCCCTCCTCCCCCTTGAGGGGAGGGGCATGGTGCCGACGGGTGTCACGATGAAAGGCTTCGCCGCGATCCCGGACGCGCCCGCGTACCGGCTCACCAACGCGCGCGCGCCGCTGCCCCTCGTCACGAGCGCGGGGCTCGCTGCGGACCGGGAGGGCTTCACGCTCGTCGACATCGTCGTGGCGGAGGGGCGGGTCGCCTCCGTCGTGCCGGCCGGCACGGCGAGTCTCGACGGCGATCTGCCGGCCCTCGATTGCGACGGAGGCATCGCGCTGCCGCGCCTCGTCGACATCCACACCCATCTCGACAAGGGCCATATCTGGCCGCGGCGCCCGAACCCCGACGGCACCTTCATGGGCGCGCTCGCGAGCGCAGGTGCGGACCGGGAGGCGAACTGGAGCGCGGAGGACCTGCGCGCCCGCATGGACTTCGCCCTGCGCTGCGCCTTCGCGCACGGCACGGGCGCCATCCGCACGCATCTCGATTCCATCGGCCCGCAGACGGCGATCTCCTGGCCGGTCTTCGCGGAGATCCGGGAGGAGTGGCGCGGCCGGATCGCCCTTCAGGCCGTGTCCCTGTTTCCCCTCGACATCGTCCTCAAGGACGAGGCGCAGTTCCGGGCCATCGTCGCCGCGACGGCCCGCCATGGCGGCGTGCTCGGCGGCGTCACGTTTCTCGGCGAGGCTCCCGGCGAGGCGACGGACCGCGCCCTCGACCGCCTGCTCGAGGCCGCCGCCGCCGAGGGCCTCGACGTCGACCTGCACGTCGACGAGAGCGACGCGCCCGAAGCCCGCACCCTGGAGCGGATCGCAAGGGCGGTGATCCGCAACCGCTTCGGCGGCCGGGTGCTGTGCGGCCATTGCTGTTCGCTCGCCCTCATGAGCGAGGTGGCCCTCGGCCCCACCATCGCGCGGGTCGCGGAGGCGCGGCTCGCGGTGGTGAGCCTGCCCCTGTGCAACCTCTACCTCCAGGACCGCCGCCCCGGCCGCACCCCGCGCTGGCGCGGCGTGGCGCCGCTGCACGAACTGCGCGCGGCGGGCGTGCCCGTGATGGTGGCGAGCGACAACACCCGCGACCCTTTCTACGCCTACGGCGACCTCGACATGCTGGAGGTCTACCGGGAGGCGACGCGGGTGCTCCACCTCGATCACGACGGGCCCGACTGGATCCGCACCATCGCCGCGACCCCCGCCGACCTCATGGGCCTCGACCGGCACGGGCGCATCGCGGCTGGCGAAGCCGCGGACCTCGTCCTGCTGCGCGCCCGCAGCCTCACCGAATGGCTCGCCCGTCCGCAGGCCGACCGCACCGTTCTGGTGGCGGGCCGCCCCATCGACACCACCCTGCCGGACCACCGGGAGCTCGACCGGTGGATGAAGCCGTGACGAGGCCCCCTCCCGAGCCTCTCGGCGGCCCGGACCCGCAAAGGAGAACGCCATGAACGCGCGCTACGACATCGCCGCCCTGAAAAGCCGCATCGGCGGCATCAAGCACGAGGACAACCCCGCGCTCGTGCGCCAGAAGAGTCGCGACTTCTATTGGTACTCCCCGACCCTCAAGCGCCAGCTCGACGCCATCACGGCCGACATCGTGGTGAGCCCGAAGAGCGAGGCGGAGGTGGTGCAGACCCTCGCGGCCGCGCACGAATTGAACATCCCGGTCACGCCCCGCGGCACCGGCACGGGCAATTACGGGCAGGCCATGCCGCTGTCGGGGGGCATCGTCCTCGACCTTGCCGGCTTCAACGCCGTGAAGCACATCGCGCCCGGGCGCGTGGTGGCGGAGCCCGGCGCCGTGATCGCGGCGATCGACCGGGAGACCCGGCCCCATTCGGGCCAGGAGATCAGGCTCCACCCGTCCACCTACAACACGGCTTCCATCGGCGGCTTCATCGCCGGCGGGTCGGGGGGCGTTGGGTCCGTCAAGTGGGGCGGACTGCGGGATGCGGGCAACGTCATCCGGCTCAAGGTCGCCACCATGGAGGCGTCGCCCCGCATCCTCGAACTCTCGGGCGAGGACCTGCACAAGGTCGCCCATGCCTACGGCACAAACGGCATCATCACGGAAGTCGAGATGCCCCTCGCTCCCGCCTACGATTGGGTCGACGTGATCGTCGGGTTCGACAGCCTGCGGGCCGCCACAACCTACGCCAACGCCCTCGGCGAGCAGGACGGCCTCCTCATCAAGCAGCTCGCCGTCGTGGCGGCGCCCGTGCCGCACGACTATTTCCTGCGCCACCAGCGCTTCCTGCCCCGGGACAAGCATCTGGCGATGGCCATGGTGGCGCCCCATGCGCTCGATGCGCTCCTCGCCTTCACGAGCCGCTTCCGGGGCGCCGAGGTGCTGTTCCGGCAGGACCGGCTCCCGGAGGCGGACCTGAAGGGCCTGCCGCCGGTCTTCGAACTCTCCTGGAACCACACGACCCTGCGGGCCCTGCGGGTCGACCCGAGCATCACCTATCTGCAGGTCCTCTATCCTTTCCCGAACCAGATCGACCTCGTCGACCGGATCCATGCCCGGTTCGGGGACGAGGTGCCGGCCCATCTCGAATTCGTGCGCTTCGACGGCAAGGTCACGTGCTTCGGCCTGCCCCTCGTGCGCTTCACCACGGAGGAGCGCCTGGAGGAGATCATGGCGACCCACGAGGCCATGGGCGCGCCGATCTTCAACCCGCACCGCTACACCCTGGAAGAAGGCGGCATGAAGCAGACGGACGAGGTGCAGCTCGCCTTCAAGCGGGAGGCCGACCCGCAGGGCCTCCTCAACCCCGGCAAGATGATCGCCTGGGAGGACCCGGACTACGATTACCGCTCCGGCAAGACCTTCCTGTTCCGCGGCCTCGCCCAGCACGCGGCAGAGTGAGGCGGGCCGGCGCCCCTCCCCCTTGAGGGGAGGGGTCGGGGGTGGGGGTGAACCGCGGCATGCGACCAGAGGACGACAGAGGCCATCGCATCAACACGCGGCGCAACCGAGCCCGCGCGTTCCGGCGCAACACGACCGAGGCCGAACGGGAATTGTGGTGGCATCTCAGACGCAAGATGCCGTTGTCCGGAACGCATTTCCGCCGCCAGGTGCCGCTCGGCCCCTTCGTGGCGGACTTCGCCTGCCTCACGCACCGCCTCATCGTCGAACTCGACGGCAGCCAGCATGCCCGAGACGAGGCCGTCGCCCGCGATGCCGAGCGGTCCGCCTACCTCGCCGAGAGGGGCTTTCGAGTGCTGCGATTCTGGAATGGCCAGATCTTCACGGAGATAGATCAGGTGTTGGATACCATTCTTGCGGCCTTGGCGGATCACCCCCACCCCCTAACCCCTCCCCTCAAGGGGGAGGGGCGAGCGCTGCGCGGAGCCTGACCATGCGGTTCCTCGTCGTCTACGCGCATCCCAACCCCGAGAGCTTTTCCGCCGCGCTCCACCGCAAGGTCGTGGAGACCCTGCGCCGCCAGGGGCACGAGGTGGACGATTGCGATCTTTACGCCGAGGGCTTCGACCCGGTGCTCTCCCGGGAGGAGCGGGTGAACTACCTGGACGTGCCCGAGAACCGGAAGAACGTGGAGGACCACGTGCGCCGGCTTCAGGCCGCGGAGGGGCTCATCCTGGTGTTTCCGGTCTGGAATTTCGGCTTTCCGGCGATGCTCAAGGGCTATCTCGACCGGGTGTTCCTGCCGGGCGTGAGCTTCACGCTGGAGAAGGGCCTCGCGACGCCCGCCCTTACGCATCTCAAGGTGCTGGTCGCCGTCACCACCTACGGGGCGCCGCGCTTTCGCGCCTTTCTCCTCGGCGATCCGCCCCGCAAGGTGGTGATGCGAATGCTGCGCGTGCTCGTGGCGCCCCTCGCCCGGCGGCACTACCTCGCGCTCCACGACATGAACCGGCAGACGGATGCGGGGCGCGCGGCCTTCCTCGCCAAGGTGGAGCGCACCATCGCGCGGCTGTGAGGACCCCGCCCGGCGGTGTCATCATACGGTCACGCCTGCCATTGCATCTTGCCCGCATGTCAGGGGCGAAACGACATCCGGGCGCGAAGAGCGTGGGCTGGGCCCTCGTCCAGGCGGCGCGGCTGCACCGCAGCCGCATGGGCGACCGCCTCGCCGAGCTCGGCCTGTTCGCAGGCCAGGAGCAGGTGCTGCAGGCGCTGGCGGCCGAGGGTCTGATGACCATGGGCGAGCTCGCCGCTCTCCTGCGGGTGCGCCCGCCCACCGCCTCGAAGACGGTCTCGCGCCTCGCGGCCCTCGGGCTGCTCGAGCGCCACTCGGAGCCCGGCGACGGCCGCGTGGTGCGGGTGCGCCTGACGGCGGAGGGCGAGCGCAAGGCCGCCGCCATCGAGCGCCTCTGGGAGGAGGTCGAGGCGGAGTTCCTCGAAGGCTTCGATGCGAAGGAGCGCCGGCGGCTGCGCAAGTCCCTGCGCAAGATCGCCAAGACCCTCGCGGGCGTCACCGGCGCCGACACGAACGGGTTCGAGGACGAGCTCGACGAGCCCGGCGAGCTGCCGCCCGTCACCAGCCTGCAAGCCTGACGCCAAGGCCCGCGAGGGCCATCGCGGCCACCGTCCACACGACGCCGAGGTGGAGGCGCAGGAGCAGCACGCCCGCGACGAGGCTCAAGGCGAGCATCACGGGCTGCAGGCTCGCCGGGTTCGGCCAGGGCAGGCCCGCCGGCCCGAGGGCGATCCGGCCGACCTCAGCGAACAGGACCTGCAGGCCGAAGGTGACGGCGAGGGAGGCCACGACCCCCACCACGGCCGCCGTGATGGCGGAGAGCGCCCCCGCGAGGCGCGGCTGCGCCACGATCCGCTCCAGATGCGGCGCACCGGCGAAGATCCAGACGAAGGACGGCAGGAACGTCACCCACACGGTCATGGCAGCGCCGAGCACGCCCGCCGCGAGGGGCGAGAACGGCTCGGGCGCACGGGCCGCCGCGAGGTGTCCCACGAACTGGTTGACGAGGATGGTCGGCCCCGGGGTCGTCTCGGCAAGGCCGAGCCCGTCCACCATCTCCGGGGTGCTCACCCAGCCCCGTAGGTTCACGGCGGCATCGGCGAGATAGGCCAGTACCGCATAGGCGCCCCCGAAGGTGACGACGGCGAGCTTGGAGAAGAAGAGCCCGATCTCGACGAGGATGTGGGAGGGGCCGAGGATGAGAGCGGCGAGGCCGACGGGAGCGGCCCAGGCGACCGCGCTGAGGAGGGCGGCGCGATGGGCGCCGCGGGCCGGCGCGGGGGCCGTCGCGGATCCCGTCTCGGCGCCCTTCCGGACCGCGAAGGCGGCGGGCGCGCGAAGGCTCCCCACCGCACCGATGAGGGCCGCCCCCAGGATGATGGCCGGGAACGGCACCCGGAAGGACACGATGGCGACGAAGGTGGCGAGGCTGAGGGCGAGGAGCGTGCGGGTCTTGAGGGCGCGCCGGCCGATCCGGATCAGGGCCTCCGCGACGATGGCGAGCACCGCCGCCTTGATGCCGAGAAAGAGGCCGTCGACCGCCGCAAGGCCGCGCCCGAGGCTGTAGAACAGGGTGAGCGCCAGCATCACCAGCGCCCCCGGCACCACGAAGAGCATGCCGGCGATGAGGCCGCCCCGCACACCGTGCAGGCGCCAGCCGATATAGGTGGCGAGCTGCTGCGCCTCGGGTCCGGGCAGCAGGGTGCAGAAATTGAGGGCGTTGAGAAAGCCGCGCTCGTCGAGCCAGCGCCGCTCCTCGACCACGAAGCGGTGCAGCATGGCGATCTGCCCCGCCGCGCCGCCGAAGGAGAGGAGCCCCACCTTCGCCCAAAGCCGGGTGGCCTCGCCGAGAGAGACCGGGGCCGGCTCGGCTTCGTTTCGATCCTGCACCGTCGCGGTCCCTTCCCGTCCCGGCTCCCCTGCCCCATCCCTGCCGACGGCGCAACCGGGCCCTGCACACACAACGGTCGCCAGGGCCGGCCGGTGCCGTTAGCCTCGGCCGATGGATTCAAGCCCTCGTCCCCATCTCGTCGCCGCCGCCGCGGATCGCCGGCGGCGCCTCGTGGGAATCGGGTCCATGTGCGCGGCGCTCCTGTGCTTCTCGCTCCTCGACGCCTCGGCGAAATGGCTCAACCGCGAGGTGAGCCCGCTCCTCACCATGTGGTGGCGCTACATGGCGAGCGTGGTGCTCGTCTCGGCCTTCATCAACCCGTTGACGCAGCCCGGGGTGCTGCGCACGCGGCGACCCGTCCTGCAGGCGGTGCGCTCGGTCCTGCTCTTCCTGTCCACCGCCACCAACTTCTTCGCGCTCCAGTACCTTCAGCTCGCCGAGACCATCTCCATCATCTTCGCGACCCCGCTCCTCGTGGCGCTGCTGGCCGTGCCGCTTCTCGGCGAGCGGATCGGCCCCCGGCGCTTCGCCGCGATCCTCGTCGGCTTCGCGGGGGTGCTCGTGGTGACCCGCCCCGGCATCGGCACCATGCATCCGGCGGTCCTGATCTCCGTGGCCGGCGCCGTCGCCTACGCGTTCTACGCCATCGTCACGCGGCTCCTGGCGGGGTCGGATTCCTCCCAGACCACGCTCACCTATTCGGGCGTGGCGGGGGTGCTCGTCCTCACGCCGCTCCTGCCCTGGATCTGGTCGACCCCCGCCTCCGCTCTCGACTGGTTCCTGTTCGTGGCCCTCGGCGCCCTCGGGGCGGTGGGGCACTACTTCCTCATCCTCGCCCATGCACGGGCGCCCGCCGCGATCCTGTCGCCCTTCATCTACACGCAGATCGTCTGGATGCTGGCCCTCGGCTGGCTCGTCTTCGGGGACTGGCCCGATGCCTGGACGCTGGTGGGCGCCGGAATCGTCATCGCATCGGGGCTCTACCTCCTGTCCCGGGAGCGGGCCGTCGCCAAGGCGTGACGGGCCTCGCTCCGCGGGACGGCCCTTTCAAGGGGGCAGATTCTTCGCGCGAGCCGGAGCCACCCGGCGCGAAAATGCTCTAGAACCCTTTTCAGACCTGCCTGGAGTTCCCATGCCGACGACCGATGTGCTGATGACCGCGCCGATGCAGCCCCTCGTGCTGGAGCAGCTCGACGCCGCCTTCACGCTGCACCGCCTGTGGGAGGCGCCGGACCGGGACGCGTTCCTGGCCGAGGTGGGCCCGCGCATCCGCGGCATCGCCACGAGCACGGGCCATGGGCGCACGGACAGGGCGCTCATGAGCCGCCTGCCGGCCCTCGAGATCGTGTCGAGCTTCGGGGTCGGCTACGACAACGTGGACGCGGCGGCGGCGGCCGAGCGGGGCGTCGTCGTCACCAACACGCCGGACGTTCTGAACGACGAGGTCGCGGACCTCACCCTCGGGCTCCTCATCGCCACGATCCGGCAGATCCCGCAGGCGGAGCGCTACCTCAGGGCCGGCGGATGGCTCGAGAAGCCCTATCCCCTCACCGCGACCCTGCGGGGCCGCAAGGTCGGCATCGTCGGCCTCGGGCGCATCGGCAAGGCCATCGCCCGAAGGGTCGAGGCGTTCGGGGTCGAGGTGCATTACCACGGGCGCAACCGGCAGCCGGAGGTGGCCTATCCCTACCATCCGAGCGTCGGAGCCCTCGCGGAGGCCTGCGACGTTCTCATCGTGATCACGCCCGGCGGCGCCGAGACGCGCCACCTCATCGACGCCGCCGTGCTGCGGGCGCTCGGCCCGAACGGCATCCTCATCAACGTCGCCCGCGGCAGCGTGGTGGACGAGGCGGCGCTCATCGAGGCCCTGCGCAACGGCACCATCCTGACGGCGGGCCTCGACGTCTACGCGGACGAGCCCCGGGTGCCGCAGGCCCTCATCGACATGGAGCACGTGGTGCTCCTGCCCCACGTCGCCTCGGCCTCGGTCCACACCCGCAATGCCATGGGGCAGCTCGTGGTGGACAATCTCACCGCGTGGTTCGCGGGGCGCGGCCCCCTGACCCCCGTGGCGGAGACGCCGTGGCCCCGGCGCTAGAGCGCGAAGCCGCCGTCCACGAGGTGGATCTGCCCCGTCGTGTAGGTCGACTCGTCCGAGGCGAGATAGACCGCGAGCATCGCCACCTCCTCGGCCGTCCCGAGGCGCCCCATGGGCTGGCGGTCGACGAAGGCCTGGCGCACGGCCTCCACCGCCTGGCCTGATGCCTGCGCCTGCGCGGCGATGCGCTCGTCGAGGGACGGGGACTGGATCGTGCCGGGGCAGATGGCGTTGGCGCGCACGCCCCGCTTGATGAAATCCGCCGCCACCGCCTTCGTCAGGCCGATCACCGCCGCCTTCGTGGCGCCGTAGACGTAGCGGTTCGGGATGCCGCGCACCGACGAGGCTCCCGACGCGATGTTGACGATGGACCCGCCGCCCCGCTCCAGCATGCCGGGCACGTAGGCCCGGATCGTGCGGTGCATGGACTTCACGTTGAGGTCGAAGGAGAAGTCGAAATCCCGGTCCGAGCACTCGAGCACGGTGCCGTGGTGGACGAAGCCCGCCGCGTTGACGAGGATGTCGACCGGCCCGGTCTCACGGGCGAGGGCCTCGACGCCCTCGGTGGAGAGCGCATCGAGGCGCCGGCGCTCGGCGCCGTCGAGGCCCGCGAGCTTGCCCGCGTCGAGATCGGTCGCCCAGACCCGCGCTCCTTCGGCGAGGAAGGCCTCGGCGATGGCCCGCCCGATGCCCTGCCCGGCGGCGGTGACGAGGGCGGTCTTACCGGAGAGACGATCGGTCATGGCGCAGGCCCCTTGTTCAGCGTTGCTGCGTGTCGTTGCGGAAGAAGGCGTTGATCTCGTCGAAGGGCCGGTTCGCCGCGAAGGCCTCGAAGCGACCCTCCCGGGCGATCTCCTCGGCGGCCCGCATGAAGCCGCCCCAGGCGGCGCGGGCGAGGGCCGAGCCGACGCTGATGCGGCGAACGCCGAGGCCCTCAAGATCGTCCACCGTGAGGCCCGCCGGCGCCGACATCAGGATGTTGACGGGTTTCGGCGCCACCGCCTCCACCACCGCCCGGATGTCCTCGAGGGTGCGGGGCCCGGGCGCATAGAGCACGTCGGCGCCGGCCTCCGCATAGGCCTCGAGGCGGCGGATCGCCTCGCGCAGCGGGTCCGGGTGGCCGACGAGGTAGCATTCGGCGCGGGCCGTCAGGAGGGCGCCGGTTCCGGACGCGTCGATGGCGGCCCGGGCCGCCCGGATGCGCTCGACCGCAAGGGCGGGCTCGTAGAGCGGCCGGGCCCGGTCGCCCGTCGCGTCCTCGATGGAGAGGCCCGCGACGCCCGTCTCAAGGCAGAGCGCCACGTTGTGCGCCACGCCCTCCGGGTCGTGCGCGTAGCCCGATTCGAAATCCGCATTCACGGGCCGGTCCGTCGCCCCGACGATCTCGGCGATATGGGCCAGCATGGCGTCCCGCGGCACCGCCCAATCGGTGTCGGGCAGGCCGCGCCCGAAAGCGAAGCCCGAACTCGTCGTGGCGAGCGCCGGAAACCCGAGATGCTGGAGGTACCGCGCCGTCCCGGTGTCCCACGGGTTCGGCATGACGAAGCAGCCGCTCTCGTGGAGGCGGGCGAACGCGGCGCGGCGGGAGGCGAAGGCCGTCCCTCCCCCGCCGGCGGCGGGAGAGGGCTCGCCCTCAGTGGTTGTCACGCGGCACGCCGAAGGTTTGGGCCACGCGCTGGTACTTCACGGCGGGCTTGAGGGTCATGCCCTCGGAGAGCTGGTCGACCATGGAGCGCTGGATCTCCTGCCAGGGGGTCTGGCTCGCCGGATAGGCGTAGCCGCCCCGGGCGGCGAGATCGGCGCGGCGCCGCTCCAGCTCCTCGGGCGGGAGCAGGATGTCGGCCGAGCGCTTGTTGAGGTCGATGCGGACCCGGTCCCCCGATTGCAGGAGCGCGAGGCCGCCTCCCGCCGCCGCCTCCGGCGAGGCGTTGAGGATGGACGGCGTGCCCGACGTTCCCGACTGGCGCCCGTCGCCGATGCAGGGCAGGGAGCGGACGCCCCGCTTGATGAGTTCCCCCGGCGGCTGCATGTTCACCACCTCGGCCGCGCCCGGATACCCGATGGGACCGGCGCCGCGCATGATGAGGATCGTGTGCTCGTCGATTTCGAGGGCGGGGTCGTCGATCCGGTGGTGGTAATCCTCCGGCCCGTCGAACACCACGACCCGGCCCTCGAAGGCGTTGGGGTCCTGCGGGTTGTTGAGGTAGCGCTGCTGGAACTCCTCGGAGATCACGCTCGTCTTCATGATCGCGGAATCGAAGAGCGTGCCCTTGAGGTTGAGGAAGCCTGCCTTCTCCTTCAGCGGGTTGTCGTAGGAGCGGATCACGTCCGGATCCCAGGTGTGCTTGCCCGCGCAGTTCTCTCCGATGGTCCTGCCCGTGCAGGTGAGCGCGTTCGTGTGGATCTTGCCCGCCCCGATCAGCTCCGCGAGCACCGCCGGCAGGCCGCCGGCCCGGTGGTATTCCTCGCCGAGATACTCGCCCGCGGGCTGCATGTTGACGAGGAGCGGGATCTCGAAGCCCACGCGCTCCCAGTCGTCGCAGGTGAGCTCGACGCCGATATGCTTGGCGATGGCGTTCATGTGGATCGGCGCGTTGGTGGAGCCGCCGATCGCCGCATTCGCGACGATCACGTTCTCGAACGCTTCGCGGGTCATGATGTCGGAGGGCTTGAGGTCCTCCCACACCATGTCGACGATGCGCCGGCCCGTCTCGTAGGCGGCCTGGCCGCGCTCGCGATAGGGCGCCGGAATGGCCGCCGTGTTGGGAAGCGCCATGCCGAGGGCTTCGGCGAGGGCGTTCATGGTCGAGGCCGTGCCCATGGTGTTGCAATGGCCGACGGACGGCGCCGAGGAGCCCACGATGTCCATGAACTGCTGGTAGTCGATGTCCCCCGCCGCGTGCCGCTCGCGGGCCTTCCACACGATGGTGCCCGACCCCGTGCGCTCGCCCTGGTGCCAGCCGTTGAGCATGGGCCCGACATTGAGCGAGATCGCCGGGATGTTCACCGTGGCGGCCGCCATGAGGCAGGCCGGCATGGTCTTGTCGCAGCCCGTGAGCAGCACCACGCCGTCGAGCGGGTAGCCGTACAGCACCTCGACGAGGGAGAGGTAGGACAGGTTGCGGTCGAGGCAGGCGGTGGGGCGCTTGCCGGTCTCCTGGATCGGGTGGCACGGGAACTCGAAGGCGACGCCGCCCGCCGCCGTGATGCCGTCGCGCACGCGCTTGGCAAGCTCGATGTGGTGGCGGTTGCAGGGCGAGAGATCCGAACCCGTCTGCGCGATGCCGATGAGCGGGCGCTTGGAGGTGAGCTCGGCCTGGGTCAGCCCGAAATTGAGGTAGCGTTCGAGGTAGAGCGCGGTCATGCCCGGGTTGTCCGGGTTGTCGAACCACAGACGCGAGCGAAGCTGATCGGGCGAGCGCCGTTGCCTTTCGGCCATCCTGAAATCCTCCCTGGGGGCTGCATTCCTGCTTGCAGCGGCCCTTTGCCCGTCATGTGACCCGGCTGCAAGCCGGAAATCAACCATGTGCTGAAGCGACCCTTCCTGCCTGCGGCGCATGGCTCGTCTTAACTGCACCGCGACTGCAGGATCATGCCCCACGTCCTTCCGGGTCGCCCGCGCTGTCATTCCGGGGCGAGCGGAGCGAGAGCCCGGAACCCATAAACCCCTGGGGTGCAGAAGAGAGTGCACCAGCGCCGAGCGAACTCTCATTCTGCGATGGTTATGGGTTTCCGCTCCGCGGCTCTTCGGGTCGGGCTCGCCTGCGGCGCCCCGGAATGACACGGGCGCACTTCGCGCGAACACCCCGCCCGCCCCGGGCTGCGCCCGCGGCACCCTCCCCTGACGGGAGGGAGGGCTCACGATCCGCGCCGGCCAAATGGAAAGAGAGTCAGTGGATTTGACTTCGCAGCGCGCCCACGCCTCAATGCCCGAAAATCATCGAGGAGCGTCCATGCCCACCATCGTCCCCGCCTTTCACCGCATCGGCGAGGAGAACGCCTTCGCGGTCCTGGCTCGCGCGACCGAGCTCATGCGGCAGGGCCAGGACGTGATCAATCTCGGTATCGGCCAGCCGGACTTCCCGACGCCGCCCCACGTGGTCGAGGCGGGCATCAGGGCCCTGCGGGACGGGCACCACGGCTATACGCCGGCAACCGGCATCCTGCCGCTCCGGGAGGCGATCGCGGGCGACCTCCACCGGCGTTTTGCCGTCGAGGTCTCGCCGGAGGCCGTCATGGTGGTGCCGGGCGGCAAGGTGACGATGTTCGCGGCGATCCTGATGTTCGGAGAGCCCGGCGCAGAAATCCTCTATCCGGATCCCGGATTCCCGATCTACCGTTCCATGATCGAGTTCACGGGCGCGACCCCGGTGCCGGTGCCGATCCGCGAGGCGAACGGGTTTGCGTTCACGGCGGAGGAGACCCTGTCCCTCGTCACGGAGCGCACGCGCCTCCTCATCCTGAACTCCCCAGCCAACCCAACCGGCGGCGTGACGCCCAAAGCCGAGATCGACGCCCTCGTCGCCGGGCTCGCCCGGCACCCGGTCGCCGTGCTGTCGGACGAGATCTACGGCACCATGACGTATGACGGGGAGGCGCATGTCTCGCTCCTCCAATACCCCGAGATCCGCGACCGGCTGATCTATCTCGACGGCGCCTCGAAGACCTACGCCATGACGGGCTGGCGGCTCGGCTGGTCGGTGTGGCCGAGGCCCCTTTACGACGCGGCCCGCAAGCTCGCCGTGAACTCGTTCTCCTGCGTCAACGCGGCGACGCAATGGGCCGGGATCGCCGCCCTCAACGGCCCGCAGGACTGCGTGGCCGAGATGGTGGCGGCCTTCGACCGCCGGCGCCGCCTCGTAGTGGGGGGGCTCAACCGCCTGCCGGGGGTGTCCTGCATCGTCCCGAAGGGCGCGTTCTACGCCTTCCCGAACATCACCGGCACGGGCTGGATGGCCAAGGCCCTCGCCTCGGCGCTCCTCGAAGAGGCCGGCGTCGCCACCATCGGCGGCCCGGATTTCGGGGTGCACGGCGAGGGCTACATCCGCCTGTCCTACGCCACTTCCGAGGAGAACATCGCGCGGGCGCTGGAGCGGATGGGCGACTTCCTGGCAAGGCGCGCGGCGGCCTGACCGCACCCATCGGTGAGAGGGCGGCCGCGCTCCGTCAGACCGCCATCGCGCCCGCGGTCTCGTCGATCTGCGCCTTCAGCGCCTGGTCGAGGTCGAGGGCCTCGGCGAGCTGGCGCAGGAACTCGCGCTCCTGCATCGTGTCGGGATCGATGGCGACCCGGGCCGCCGCATAGACCTGGGCGGCCTTCTCGGGGTTCGTGATGCCGGCGGCGAGCTCCTCCACGTCGGCGGGCGCCGCGAGTTCGCGGTCGAGCCAGCGCGTGGCCTCCGCATCGATGCCGGCCTCCGTGAGGCCCTTCACGATGCGGCCGCGCTCGGCCTCGTCCACCCGCCCGTCGGCGGAGGCCGCCGCCACCATGGCGCGGAGGAACAGGAGCGCGTCGTCTTCCGTGTACGACACGGGATGAAAGCTCGAGCCCTGCGGCACGTCGAGGCTGTGGAAGGTGTGCGGCTCAGCCTGGGCCGCCGGCGCTGCCGCCGGAAGGGGCGTCGGTGAGCCGCCCGGAGCGGGCTGCGGGGCCGGAGCGGCGGCCGTGCCGCCTCCGGAGGGCTGCGGCGCGCCGGCTTGCGGAGGCTGCACGTCGAGGAGGGGCTTGCCGGCTTTCGAGTTCTGCCACGCCTTGTAGGCGAGGCCGCCGATCACCGCGAGCCCGCCGAGCTTCGCCACGTTGGAGGACAGGCCGCGCCCGGATTTGCGGCGGGTGAACAGGAGGCCTGCGAGCCCCACCGCGGCGGCCTGCGCGAGGCCCGGATTGCTCTCCATCACCTGCCGGGCCTTCTGCAGAAGCTGTTCGGGCGACTGCCCGGTCACCTGCTGCACCCGCTGGGCCGCCTGGCCGTCGAGGCCCGGAACGGCGCCCTGCCCCTGCACGCCCGGCTGCGGGGGCTGCGTGCCCTGGCCGGCGGGCTGGCCGATCTGAGCGGCGGCGCCGATCAGGGTGTCGAGCAGTTTCCGGGCGTCGAACATGGCAGATCTCCTCGCGAGCGGGCCTCGAGCTTGGCCTGTTGCACAACGAGGGCGGCGCGGTTTGGTTCAGCGCCGCAGCGCCGAGGCCTCCCGGGCGAGACGCGTGATCGCGGCAAAATCGCCCTCCGCGATCATCTTCGGCGGGGCCACCCAGGTGCCGCCGACGCAAGGAACGTTGGGCAGGGCGAGGTAGGCGGGCGCCCCCGCAAGGTCGATGCCGCCCGTGGGGCAGAAGGTGAGGTTCGGCAGCGGCCCGGCCACGGCCTTGAGCCAGGCGGCGCCGCCCGAGGCCGCGGCGGGGAAGAACTTGAGGGCCTCGAAGCCGAGGCTCATGAGGGTCATGGCCTCCGACGCCGTCGAGCAGCCCGGCATGACGGGGATCGGCGCCTCCGCGAGCGCTTCGGCAAGCCGCAGGGGCGCTCCCGGCGTCACGATGAACCGCGCGCCCGCATCCGCCACCTCGGCGATCTGGCTCGGGCTCACCACGGTCCCGGCCGCCACCACGGCCTCCGGCACCGCCTTGGCGATGGCCGCGATGGCATCGAGGGCCGCAGCGGTGCGCAGGGTGATCTCCACGACGGGCAGGCCGCCCGCGACGAGCGCCTGGGCGAGATCGATGCCGTGCCGGGCATCCTCGATGGTCACGACCGGGATGACGGGCGCAAGGCGGGCATAGGAGCGGACGGTTTCGGTGGGGGTCATGGGAGCGTTGTAGCGCCACCGGCTCCCGCTTGGGAAGGGCGGGACGGATCTCGATGCCCCTCCCCCTTGAGGGGAGGGGTACGGGGTGGGGGTGGTGCCGCTTGTTCTCCGGTGAGCATGTTGCCGCCCCCCCACCTCCAACTCCTCCCCGGAGATCTCGGCTGTTGCCGAGATCGCCTTGGGGATCGCAAGCCGACAACAGCCGGCTTGTGTGGGGGAGGAGAGAACCGCAGAGCCTCCCGCTCGAACCCCGCTAGCTGGCGCTCACGAAAAAGGGGCCGGTTGCCCGGCCCCCTCTCCCTGCTTGCCTCCGGCAAGCTGTCCTCTCCCGCCGGGGGAGAGGGACGCGAGGTGCCCTACTCCGCCGCGATCTTCATGGGCTCCTGAGGGTAGGCCTTCACGTCGTTCCCCAGCCGGGCCGTGACCGGGCCCTCGTCGAAGGGGGTCGGCTCGTCCTTCGGGCCGACGAAGCGGCCGAAGGCCCAGGAGAAGAACCGGGACAGGTCGTCCATCAGGATGAAGAACGCCGGCACGAAGATGAGCGACAGGAGCGTCGACACGAGGAGCCCGCCGATCACCGCGATCGCCATGGGCGCCCGGAACTCGCCGCCCGCCCCGAACGCCATGGCGGAGGGCAGCATGCCGGCCGCCATGGCGATGGTGGTCATCACGATGGGACGGGCCCGCTTGCGGCCCGCATCGATGATGGCGTCCACCCGGTTCACGCCCTTGGCCACCTCCTCGACGGCAAAGTCCACGAGCATGATCGCGTTCTTCGTCACGATGCCCATGAGCATCAGGAAGCCGATCACCACCGGAAGGCTGATCGCCTTCTGCGTCAGCACCAGCGCCAGGATGGCGCCGCCGATGGAGAGCGGTAGCGACAGCAGGATCGTGAAGGGCTGGAGGAAGTTGCCGAAAAGCAGGATGAGCACGCCGAGCACCATCATGATGCCCGCGCCCATGGCCTGGCCGAACGAGGTGAACACCTCGACCATCACCTCGGCGTCGCCCGTCTCCTTCAGTTCGACGCCGGGCGGCAGGTTCCGCGCGGTGGGCAGGTTGCGGATCGCCTCCATGACGGGGCCGAGCGCATCCGTGCCGCGCAGGTCGCCCTCGAGCGCCACGCGCAGGGTGCGGTCGTAGCGGTCGATGGCCGTCGGGCCCTGCCCGATCTCAATGTCGGCCACCGCCGAGAGCGGCACCGCGGCGCCGTTCTTCGCCGGAACTTTGAGCACCTCGATCATGGTGCGGTCGCCGCGCACGCTCTCCGGCAGCTGGACGCGGATCGGCACCTGCCGGTCGCCCGCGTCGAACTTGGCGAGGTTCGCGCCCACATCGCCGATGGTGCCGACGCGCACGGTCTCGGCGAGCACGTCCGTCGAGACGCCGAGCTCGGCCGCAAGCGCGGGCTTGGGCACGATGCGGATCTCCGGCCTGTTGAGGGGCGCCGTCGAGGACACGCTCTCCAGGGTCGGGATGGTGCGCATCTCCCGTTCGAGCTTGATCGCGGTGTCGATCACCACCTGCTGATCTGGACCCGACACGATCATGGACAGGCCGCGCTGACCGTTCTCGTTGAGAACGAAGAAGCGCATGTCGGGCATGTCGCGCACCATGTCGACGATGCGGCTCTCGATCTGCTTCTGGCGCAGGTCGCGCTCCTCCTTCAGCACGTAGGTGACCGTGAAGGTCGCAAGGCGCACCTCCTTCTTGCCCGGCAGCTGGGTGCCGCCGTTCACGAAGACGGTGCGAACCTCGGGCATGCCGCGCATGGCCGCGGCGATGCGGTCCGTGGCCGCCCGCGTGTCGTCGAGCCGCGCGCCCGGCGGCAGCTCGAGCACGTAGAGGGAGCGGCCCTGATCCTCCTCCGGCAGGAAGCCCGAGGGCAGCAGGGTCGTGGAGTAGATCGAGCCTGCGAAGAACAGGAGGCCGAGCAGGAACGTGAGGTACTTGTGGCGCACGGACCAGCCCACGATGCGGGTATAGGCCCGCATGATGAAGCCGTCGCGCTCCTCCTCGTGCTTGTGCGGCCGCATGAAGTAGGCCGCCATCATGGGCGTGATGAGGCGCGCCACGAGCAGCGAGATGAGCACCGCCACGGCGACCGTGAGGCCGAACTGCTTGAAGTACTGGCCGGCGATGCCGCCCATGAAGCTCACGGGCGCGAACACCGCCACGATGGTGAAGGTGATGGCGATGACCGCAAGGCCGATCTCGTCCGCCGCCTCGAGCGCCGCGCGGTAGGGCGATTTGCCCATGCGCATGTGGCGCACGATGTTCTCGATCTCCACGATCGCGTCGTCGACGAGGATGCCCGTGACGAGAGTGATGGCGAGGAGGCTGACGAGGTTGAGCGAGAAGCCCAGCGCGCTCATAGCCCAGAAGGTCGGGATCACCGAGAGCGGGAGCGCGATGGAGGCGATGAGCGTCGCGCGCCAGTCGCGCAGGAAGATGAACACCACGATGACCGCCAGGATGGCGCCCTCGATGAGGGTGTGCATGGCGGATTCGTAGTTGCCCACCGTGTAGACGACGGAGTCGTCGATCACGCTGAAGCGCACGCCCGGATGCTGCTCGCCGAGCTGCGCCACCTTCTTCGCCACGGACTCGCCCACCGTAGCGTCGCTGGCGCCCTTGGCGCGGGAGATCGAGAAGGCCACCACGGGCTCGCCGTTGAAGCGCGCGAAGGTGCGCGGCTCCGCCGCCGTGTCGGTGACGGTGGCGAGCTCGTCGAGGCGCACGCGGCGCCCGCCGGGCAGCGTGATGTTGGTGGAGGCGAGGGTCTCCAGGGTCTGCGCGCTGCCGAGGGTGCGGATCGACTGCTCCTGGCCGCCGATCTCGCCGCGGCCGCCCGCGAGATCCACGCTCGTGAGGCGCAGCTGGCGGTTGACGTCCGCCGCCGTGATGCCGAGCGACAGCAGCCGGTCGACGTTGAGCGTCACGCGGATCTCGCGGTCGACGCCGCCGACGCGGCTCACCCCGCCGACGCCCGCGATGCTCTGGATCTGCCGCGCCACCACGTCGTCCACGAACCAGGACAGCTCCTCGGGCGTCATGGCGGGAGCCGACGCCGCATAGGTGACGATCGGCAGGCCCGCGATCTCGACCCGCTGGGTGATCGGCTCGTCGATGGTGCGCGGCAGGTCGGCGCGGATCTTGGCGATCGCGTCCTTGACGTCGTTGACGGCCCGGTCCGAGTTCACCTCGAGCCGGAACTCGATGGTGGTGGTCGAGACTCCCTCGGCGATGGTCGAGATGATGTGCTTGACGCCGTTGACGCCCGCGACCGCATCCTCGACCCGCTTGGTGACCTGGTTCTGCAGCTCCGACGGCGCGGCGCCCGATTGCGTGACCGTCACCGAGATGATCGGGATGTCGATGTTCGGGAAGCGCGTGATCGACATGTTCTGGAAGCTGAACAGCCCCAGGATCATGAGCACGATGAAGAGGACGATCGACGGAATGGGCTTCCGGATCGCCCAGGCTGAGATGTTCAACTGCATGGATCTGCCCCGATCACTGAGCCTTGGCGGTCTGCTCCGCCACCACGGGGCGAACTGCGTCGCCGTCGCGCAGGAAGCTGCCGGCCTTGGCGACGACGAGTTCCCCCGCCGCCACGCCTTCTTGGATTTCGACGATGCCGTCCGCTTGCAGGCCCGTGCGGACGCGGCGGGCCTGAACCCGGTCGTTCACCACGACCTGCACGGTCGCGCCCTCGAGCCCGTAGATCACGGAGGCGGTGGGAACCGCCACGCCCGTGCGGCGGGCGAGCTCCACGGTCCCGCGGGCGAAGGCGCCGATGCGGAGCGCGGGATCGTTGCCGAGGGTGATGCGCACCTTGCCGAGGCGCGTCGCGCGGTCGACCTCGGGAAACACGTTGCGCACGCGGCCTTCGATGACGCGGCCCCCGTCGAGGGAGACGCGGGCCGGCGCCCCCTCCCGGATCCGGAGGATCTGCGTTTCCGTCACCTCGCCCTCGAGCTCGATCTCGCCCCGGGCGATGATGCGGAAGAGCGGGTCGCCGGCGGCGGTCGCGGTGGCGCCGATGCGCGCGTTCTTGCGGCTCACGATGCCTCCTTGAGGCGCCTTGATCTCCGTGCGGGCGAGCCTCACCTCGATCTCGCGACGGGCGGCCTCGTAGGTGCGGCGCTCGGCCTCGGCGATGCGCAGCCCGTCCTGAGCGGCCGCGAGGCGGCCCTCCGCGGCGCGGGCCGCCGAGACGCGCTGCTCGAGCTGGACCTCCGTGGCGTTGCCGCCGCGGATGAGGGCCCGGGTGCGCTCGAGGGCCTGGGCGGCCTCGACCTGCGCGGCTTCCGCCTGCACGATCTGGCTGCGGGCCTGGGCGATGGAGGCGTCCGTGCGGGCGAGGGTCGCGGTGTTCTGGGCGAGGGTCGTCTCGAGGATGTCGCGGGACAGGCGGGCCAGGACCTGGCCCTGGCTCACCACGGCGCCCTCCTCCACCAGAACCTCGGTGATGCGAAGGCCCTCGACCTCCGGCGCCACGAGGATCTCCTCCCGGGGCACGAGGGTGCCGGTCACGATGGCCCGTTCCACCACCTCGCGGTCGACGGCGCGGACGACGGAGACCGCGGGCGCGAGGGACGGCGCGGGAGCGGCTTCCTGCGCCGACAGGTCGGCGGGAAGGACGAGGGCGAGAGCCGCGAGGGCGGCGGTCACGTAAGGGCGCATCATCGTGCACTCTCCTGGGAGGCGTCGCCCCCTGTCTTCGGTAGATCGATCCGGCCCGCGAGCGCGGCGTCGATGACGGCCATGAGGGCTCCGACCTCCGGCTCGGGGTCGAAGGTGGGGGAGATCGCGCGGCGGACGAAGAGACCGTTCGCCAGGGTCGAGATTAGGATCGTGAGCGCCCCGGGATCGACATGGGCCGGGATCGCCCCGCGGGCTTGAGCCTGGCTCAGGAGGTCCATGAGCCTCGCGTTGATGTCGCGGTCGAAATCGTGCGTGACGGCCGCGACGGTCGGGTTCCGGGTGGCCTCCGCCCAGATCTCAAGGCATAGGATCGCCCGCTCCCGGGGCTCGTCGCGGAAGTGCTTGCGGCCGAGGGCCGCGAAGCTCGCGGCGAAATCCTGAGCGTCCATCAACTCGGCGAAGTCGGCGTTGACGTGCGAGCGGTCGCGCTCGGCGAGGCCGATCACGATAGCGTCCTTGGAACGGAAATAGCGGTAGAGGTTGCCCGGGCTCATGCCGGCTTCGGCCGCCACGTCCTGCATGGTCGTGCGGTGAAAACCCGAGCGCACGAAGCAGCGCTCGGCCGCGTCGAGGATGCGGGCTTGGCGGTCCTGCGGCCCGTCGAGGCCCGGCTCGGCCGTCTCGTTCAGAGGTCGTTGGGTGGTAATCTGGTCCATCGTTCGCAATGAGAATGAACGTTCATTCTCATATGCAAACGGACCGGGTCAGGGTCAAGGCGGAGCATGTGCGCGGGAGCACATGGCGGGCGGTTATGCTCCGCCAAGAAGGCCCTTGCTGGGCGAGAGCATGCCCCTCACGCCACCCGAGCAGGGCGGCCTCAAAGCATTGTTGCGCGGCAATCTCGCTCGCGTTCTCGCGTTGCGTGCCGCGGTTCGGCGGCAGGGTCCAAACGCACGTCAGCCCCCGGCGTTTGTGGGTCCGGGGGCTGTGTGTGTGTGGTGGTGTTTGTGGTGTGGTGTGGTGGTTGCGGGGACAGGATTTGAACCTGTGACCTTCAGGTTATGAGCCTG
>JAESFT010000136.1_pt1 | contig 90589 bp, 93 predicted proteins | sample 9269451 | NCBI WGS metagenome assembly JAESFT01 (sample SAMN14502557, study PRJNA617106) | algae metagenome | isolation source: Scytonema hyalinum WJT4-NPBG1 and co-occurring heterotrophs from well... | place: USA: Mojave Desert, Joshua Tree National Park, California | collected 2006-05-25 | reverse complement strand
CGTTACCGGCCGTGCACGCGTCAAGCGCACCATGTGGTCGCGCCGCGCCCAGGAGTATGAGGCCAAGATCAACTCCGGCGACCTCGTCTCGATCGCGGAGGTCGTGCGCGACCTGTTCCGCGCCGACGACCAGCCGGAGCAGAGCTATTCCGAGCGCCAGATCTTCGAAGCGGCCGCCAGCCGCCTCGCCCGCGAGCTCGCGGCGATGGAACAGCTGGACGAGCCGGGCGCGCTGAAGAAGATCCTCGAGATCCTCAACAAGGCCGCCGCCATCTACAACAAGGCCAAGGCCGAGGCGGCCGCTGAGGCCGAGTAGGCTTAGGTCCGACAAACGAAAGGGCGGTGCCGGAGACGGCGCCGCCCTTTTCCTTTGCACGAACTCATTCGCTCGTCGTGAGCCCTCCGGCTGCCTGCTGAGGCCGGCGCTCAGGATGAACTTCATGCCTCCGGCATGAAGTCGAGGGCGCGGCTCAGAGCAGGCGCCCTTCGACTACGGCCTGCGGCCTTCGCTCAGAACGAGCGGGGAGGATGCTGGACATCAAATCGAGCGTGGTGTATTGCGCATGCAACACAGTTCGGGAGGACCTGATGTCACGTCTGCCACTTCTTGCCATTGCGATCGCCACCTTAAGCGCCTGCGGCATGGTCCGCGCGGAAAGCGGCGACGGCGGCGCATCCGGCACGCGCAGCTTTGCCGTGCGCGGCTTCGATCGGGTCGAGCTGCGCGGATCGGACAATGTGATCGTCAAGGTCGGCGGCGCCGAGTCGGTCACGGCGACCGGACCGGAGGATTTGCTGGAGCGGCTTGAAGTCGAAGTGGTCAATGGCGAGCTGCGCGTCGGCCGCGAGAAGAAGTGGCGCATGGGCTGGTCGCCGGACCGCAAGCCGGTGACGATCACCGTTACTCTGCCGCGCATTCGCGGCGCTTCGGTCGCCGGTTCCGGGGACATGCATGTGGACCGGGTGCAGGCCGCCTCATTCGACGGCTCGATTGCGGGCTCCGGCAACCTGGCAATCGGCGGTCTCCAGGCGGAGGAGGCGTCGCTCAGCATCGCTGGATCCGGCGGGGCGTCGCTGGTCGGTCAGGCGCGCTCGATCGATGTCTCCATCGCGGGCTCGGGCGACCTTTCCGCGCAGGGGCTGAAGGCCGAGCGGGCCAAGATCAGCATCGCCGGTTCCGGCAATGTCCGCGCCCAGGTCAGCGGCGAAGCGGACGTGTCGATCATGGGCTCGGGAGACGTCCAGCTGGTCGGCAATCCGCGCTGCAAGGTCAGCAAAATGGGCTCCGGCACCGTCCGCTGCGGCTAGACTTCACTTCGTCATCGCGAGCGCAGCGAAGCAATCCAGCCGAAGTTGGAGCAACTGGATTGCTTCGTCGCTGCGCTCCTCGCAATGACGATCCTCTCTATACGAGAGCCAAGGCACTCAGCTCTTGCAGCATCTGCGGGGGGAGGTTGGCGAGGCCGCTGCCGCCGCTGACATCGGCCGGCGCGTCGGCCGCCGGCAGATAGCGCCAGCCCTGGTGCGCGCGCTTCGGCGCGCCGAGCACCGGCACCAGCCGTGCCTCCAGCTCGATGATGCAGCGCCGGTCCTCAGCCTCGGCAAAGCCGAGTATTTCCTGCCGCCCGACCAGCTGGTGCTTGATGATCCAGTAGAGCGATCCGCCGATCAGCTCGGCATGGCGCGTCGGCCGATAGCGCGTGACGATCCGCATCACCCCGCCCTCGGCCCGCGCCGCGACGCGCGCGCGCAGCGCCTGTGCCGTGGTGCAACCCATCGCCACTTTCGTCAAATGCAGAGACATCAAATGCTTAGCTGGCGAGTCCTGCCGCCGTTGCAAGCCCCAGAAAGGCGAGAAAACCCATCGAGTCGGTCAGCATCGTCACGAACACCGAGGAGGCGACCGCCGGGTCCTGGTTCAGGCGGTCGAGCAACAACGGCACCATCACTCCGGCAAGCCCGGCGATCAGGATATTGATCAGCATGGCCGCCGCGATCACGCCCCCAAGCTGCGAGTTCGCAAAGACAAGCGCGACGCCGACGCCGATTACCACCGCCACCGTGCCGCCGTTGAGGAGCGCGATGCGAAGCTCCCGCCAGATCGAACGCCAGGTATTGGACTGGGTCAGCTGGTTGGTGGCGAGCGCGCGCACGGTCACCGCCATGGTCTGCGTGCCGGCATTGCCGCCAACGCCGGCGACGATCGGCATCAGCGCGGCAAGCGCCACCATGCGTTCGATCGTCTGTTCGAACCGGCTGATGATGAAGGCGGCGAGCAGCGCCGTTGCGAGGTTGGCGATCAGCCAGCGCACGCGATTGCGGTAGCTCTGGACGACCGGCTCGTTGATGTCGCCTTCGCCGACGCCGGAGAGGAGCAGCGCGTCCTCGCTCGCTTCCTGCTGGATGATGTGGACGATGTCGTCGGCCGTGATCATGCCGACCAGCCGCCCGGACCCGTCCACCACCGCGGCCGAGATGAGCGCATATTTCTGGAAGCGCAGCGCCACTTCTTCCTGGTCCATGTCGACCGGGATCAGCGTCTGCTCGCGCTTCATCACATCGGCGACCGCGACCGACCGCGGCGTCCGCAGCACCCAGCTGAGCTGGCAGGTGCCGACCGGCCGATGCGCCGGATCGACGACGAAGATTTCCCAGAAGTCGGTCGTCAGATCGTCATTGCCGCGCAGATAGTCGATGACGTCGCCGACGCACCAATGTTCGGGCACCGCGATCAGCTCGCGCTGCATCAGCCGCCCGGCCGACTCCTCGGGGTAGGAGAGCGCCTCCTCGATCGCCGCGCGATCGTCCGGCTCCATCGCGCGCAGCACTTCGCGCTGCTCGTCCGGCTCCATGTCCTCGATGATCGCGACCGCATCGTCGGTATCCAGCTCCGCCGCGATGTCCGCCACCTGGGCCGGTTCCAGCGCGTCGATCAGGTCCTCGCGGACCCAGTCGTTCATCTCGGCGAGCACGTCGCCGTCGAGCAGATCCTTGAGCGCCACGGCAAGCGGCTGCCGCCAGTCGGACGGGGCAAGCTCGAACAGGTCGGCGATGTCGGCCGGGTGGAGCGGCTCGACCAGCGCGTGCGCGCCTTCCTCGTCGCCTTCCTCCAGCCGATCGATGACGGCGCGGACGAACTCCGGCTTCAGCCGGTCATCCTCATCGAGCTGGGTTTCGGGCTCCTGGGGCGTCAAGTCGAGTTCGGTCTCGCTCATTTTCGCCTCCTTTCCCGTGCGCCGCCGGGGATTGGCGCGACGGAACGGCAAAGGCAACCTTCCATCGCGAGAGCCGGTCTCTATATGGGCCGCTTTCATCCACAGGAGTTACACCATGGCCGGCGACACGCTCACTCTTACGCTCGATTCCGGCGGCGACGTCGTCATTCGCCTGCGCCCGGACCTTGCGCCCGGCCATGTCCAGCGGATCACCGAGCTGGCGAACGAAGGCTTTTACGACGGCGTGGTGTTTCACCGCGTGATCGACGGCTTCATGGCGCAGGGGGGCGACCCGACGGGTACCGGCACCAGCGGCTCCAACAAGCCCGACCTCAAGGCCGAGTTCAACAGCGAGCCGCACGTCCGCGGCGTCTGCTCGATGGCGCGCACCAACCAGCCGAACAGCGCCAACAGCCAGTTCTTCATCTGCCTGGACGACGCGACCTTCCTCGACCGGCAATATACGGTGTGGGGGGTCGTCGAGAGCGGAATGGAATATGTCGACGCGCTCCCCAAGGGCGAACCGCCGCGCAATCCGGGCAAGATACTGAAGGCGACCGTCGCCTAAGTAACCGCACATCGCCGTCATGCGGGATTTGATCCGGCATCCCCCTTCTTGACCGAAAGGCAGGTGGACCCCGGATCAAGTCCGGGGTGACGGTGAGGGGTGTTTGATCGTAGAGCCACCCCCATGAACACGCTCCTCGTTATGGCCGGCGGCGCAGTGGGCGCGACGGCTCGTTATCATCTGGGCGGGATGATCGGCCGCGGTTCCGTCCTTCCCTGGGGGACGCTGGCGGTGAACATATTGGGCGGATTGCTGATGGGCATGCTTGTAGCGCGGCGAACATCGGAGAACGTCCGGCTGCTTCTGGGCGTGGGCTTGTTGGGCGGCTTCACCACCTTCTCCGCTTTCAGCCTAGAGACGGTGACGTTGATCCAGCGCGGCGCGATCCTGCCGGCCACCGCCTATGTGCTCGCTTCAATTCTCGGCGCATGCCTGGCACTGCACGGCGGCCTGCTGATTGGGCGTCCGGCATGAGCGAAGTGCGCACTTTCAAGGTCGGCGCGGACGACGACGACATCCGGCTCGACCGCTGGTTCAAGCGGCATCTGCCGGAGATCAGCTTCACTCAGGTGTCCAAATGGGCCCGGACGGGTCAGTTGCGTCTCGACGGCAAGCGGGCAACGCCAGGCGATCGCATCGCGGTCGGTCAGCTGATCCGGGTGCCGCCCGCCGAACCGCCCGCTCCCGAAAAGGCCAAGCCGCAGCGCCAGAGGCCGGTGATGAGCGACGACCAGATCGCCTTCGCCAAGGAACTGCTGATTCACAAGGATGCGCAGGCGCTCGTCATCAACAAGCCGCCGGGCCTCGCCACCCAGGGCGGCACCAAGACGCACGAGCATGTCGACGGCCTGCTCGACGCGCTGCAGTTCGAGGCGGAGGGGCGGCCGAAGCTGGTCCACCGGCTCGACAAGGACACGTCGGGCGCGCTGCTGCTCGCCCGCACCAGCCGCGCCGCCGCCTTTTTCGGCAAGAGCTTCTCCAGCCGCACGGCGCGCAAGGTTTATTGGGCGCTGATCACCGGCGTGCCTTCGATCGAGGACGGATTCATAGAGCTGCCGATCGCCAAGCAGCCGGGGACCGGCGGCGAGAAGATGCATGTTGATGAGAAGGAGGGCAGTCCTGCCAAGACCCGCTACCGTGTGATCGAGCGCGCCGGCAATCGCGCCGCTTGGGTTGAGCTTCAGCCCTTTACCGGCCGCACCCACCAGCTGCGCGTGCACATGGCGGCGATCGGCCACCCGATCGTCGGCGACGGCAAATATGGCGGGCAGGAGGCATTCCTGACCGGGGGCATCAGCCGCAAGATGCACCTCCACGCCCGCCGCATCCGCATCGACCATCCCGATGGCGGCCGCGTCGACGTAAAGGCGGACCTTCCCGCGCATTTCGCCGAGAGCCTCGACTTGCTCGGTTTCGAGCTCGAGGCAGGCGACCTGCCGCTCGACGAAGTGAAGTTCAGCGAAACGCCCGAAGGCAAGAAGCGCGCGGAAAGCGCCGCCGCCAAGGCCCGCCGCAAGGAGCGCAAGGGCGAACGGCGCGGGCGAGGCCGCAGCTGATGCATGCCAACCGGGCCTTTCACGACCTGGATGACGAGCAGGCCATGGCGTTGGCCGAACGGATCGCCTTCGCGCACATCTTTGCGAGCACCCAGGCCGGGCCGATGGTAGCGCATGCGCCAATCGTACGGGACGGCGAGCGGGCCTTCCGCTTCCACCTGGCGCGCGGCAATCGCATGACGGCGCATCTGGACGGCGCGACGGTGCTGCTGAGTCTGACGGGGCCGCACGGCTATGTCACGCCCAACTGGTATGATCCGCCGGGCGACCAGGTGCCGACCTGGAACTATCTGGCCGTCGAGTTGGACGGCATCGCTCGGCTGATGCCGGACGAGGCGCTGATCAAACAACTCGATAGGCTGGCGGAGCTGCACGAGCCGGGCCTCAGCCCCGTGCCCTGGACGCGCGGCAAGATGGATCCGGCGAAGTTCGATGCGATGCGCAAGGCGATCCGCGGATTCGAGGTCGAGGTGTCGGCGGTGCGGGTCACGCGCAAGCTGAGCCAGAACAAGCCGGCTGAGGACATTGCGGGCGTGATCGCGGGCCTTTGGGCGAGCGGCAATCACCGCCTGGCCGAGGCCATGCAGTCGCTATGAACCGCCTCGCTCTGTTCGATTGCGACGGCACGCTCGTAGACAGTCAGGCGTCGATCTGCCGGGCCATGACGGCTTGCTTCGAGGAACATGACCTGACGCCGCCGGACCGAGCGGCGACGCGGCGCATCGTCGGCTTGAGCCTGCCTGAGGCGATGCGCACGCTCCTCCCGGAAGGAGAGGCAGCGCTGCACGACTCCCTCACGCAGAGCTACAAACAGGCATTCTTCCGCCACCGCGAACAGGGATTGGTCGGGGAGCCGCTGTTCGATGGGCTGGCCGACGCGCTGGACGCCTTGGAGGCGCAGGGTTGGCTGCTCGGCGTCGCCACCGGCAAGTCGGACCGCGGCCTGCGCTTCTGTCTGGAGCATCACGGCATCCACATGCGCTTCGTGACGCTCCAGACCGCCGACCGCCACCCGTCGAAGCCGCACCCGGCCATGCTCCACGCCGCCATCGCCGAAGCCGGCGGGTCGCCCGAAACCACGGTCATGATCGGCGACACCAGCTTCGACATGATGATGGCTGTCTCCGGCGGCGCCCATGCGCTCGGCGTCGGCTGGGGCTATCACGCGCCGGAAGAACTGCGCGCGGCGGGGGCGGCTGAGGTGGTTGGCACGGCGTCGGCTCTCGTCGACTATCTCCACGCTCTCCCACCCGGTTCGGGCTGAGCTTGTCGAAGCCCTCCCTGTTTCTACATCGACGAAAGAAGGGAGGCCTTCGACAGGCTCAGGCCGAACCGAGTTTTGGATGCCCATCTGAATGACCGACCCAGCCCGCAATCGCTTTTTCATTATCTCGGCAGTTCGGCTGGGCGGCGCTGTGCTGATGCTGCTGAGCCTGGTCGTCGCCTCAGGGCGATGGGAAGGCTGGCCGCCCGAGGCAGGGATGGTCGGAGTGCTGATCGGCGCATTCGGCTTCGCGATCGCGCCGCGCCTGCTTGCCCGGCGCTGGCGGAGCCCGGAATGAAGCGCTTCTGGAAAGAGGCGCGGGCCGATGGCAGGCAGGTGCTCCTCGACGGCCGGCCGGTCCGCACGCCGAAGCGCAATCTTCTGGAGGTCCCCAGCGCGGCCTTGGCCGAGGCTATGGCGTCGGAATGGAACGGCGTGGGCGAGGAGCTCGATCCGCAGGCGCTGCCGCTGACTGGCCTCGCCAATGCGGCAATCGACATCGTGGCCGCCGATCATCAGGCGTTCGCTGAGAATCTCGCCCGCTATGGCGAGACCGATCTGCTTGCCTATCGGGCGACCAGTCCCGACGAGCTGATCGCGCGGCAGGCGCGCGAGTGGGACCCGCTGCTCGACTGGGTGCGCACGCGCTACGATGTGCATGTCGATGTCGTCCGCGGCATCATGCACCAGCCGCAGCCCGAAGCCACCGTCGCGCGGTTGCGCGAAGCAACGTTTGCGCGCACCGATTTCGAACTCGCCGCCCTGTCGCCGATCGTCACCATCGGCGGCTCGTTGGTGGTCGGCTTGGCCTTGCTGGAAAGGGCGTTCGAGCCGGAACAGCTCTGGTCCGCCGTTAATCTCGACGAGCTGTGGCAGGAGGAACTGTGGGGCGAGGACGCACTCGCACTCGAAGCGCGCGAGGCACGCCGGCGCGACTGGGACGCGGCGGTGCGGTTCCTGTACCTCCTCTAGTTCGTCATTCCCGCGAAAGCGGGAACCCAGAAGGGAACGCGCTCAGTATTCAGCCGCTGGATCCCCGCTTTCGCGGGGATGACGGCAGAGGGGGTCACTCGCCCGGGCGGTACACCCGCTTGGTGTGACCCTTCAGCTGGTCCGGGTAGAAATAGACCTCGCGAAAATCTCCGCTCGCATAGCGCTCGGCCTGATCGGCGAAATGCGGCGACTGCGGATCGCCGCTGACGCCGCCGGCGGTCACGGCGCGGGCGCTCACACGCGGGCCGAACTCGACCACCGCGACGAAGCTGTTGCCGTAATTGCCGTACCAGCGCTTGGTGTTCGGATAGGGCTGCGAGCCATAGGCGGCGAGCGAACCATAGTTGCCGGAGACGAAGCCGACCGGAATGCTCGGCTGAGTGTCGTCGAAGCGCGGCTTGATGTCGCTGGTGATGCGCTGAAAGCGGTTGATCTCGCCCCAGGTCATGCGCCAGCGGCCGAATTGGCGCTGCAGCCGGTCGACCGCCGCCGAAAGCGCGTTCAACTTGTAAGGCGCAGGAGCGGCCGCATACCAGTCGGTCGCCTTGCCCGCCGTGCGTGCGTCGGCGGGTAGGCCCCGGCTCATCTCATTGCCCCAGAAGACGGCGAGGCTGGTCGCTTCCGAGCCCGTTCCCCATCTGTAATCCCAGGCGCGAAGCAGAGCGATCGGCTCCCGCAGCTTTTCCTTGAGCGGGTCGGAAGACGGCAGTGCCTCATACGCGGCGAGCAGCGGCGGAATGGTCTCGGCAAAGGCGGGCAGATAGGGGCTGAACGCCGCCTCCAGCAGGCTGTCGCGCGTGAAGCGCCGCGGCTGTTGCAGCAGCATCAGCGCATGTTCGCCCCGGGGATTCTCCTCGCCGGTCTCGATATAGCGCGGGAAGGCCTCGGCGCGGATGCTGTTCACCCCGGCCGCGGACCAGGGCCAGTTGTTCGTGTTCTGCACCCAGCCGGTGCGGGGATTGATCGCTGCGGGCAGCTGATCGACGGGCAGCAGTCCGTTCCAGTCCCCCGACGGATCGCTGCCGTCGACGGCCTTGGTGTAATCCAGCGCCGGATTGCGGCGCGGCATGAACTGCGGAAACAGGAAGGCGATCTCGCCCTTGCGGCTGGCGAAGACCGTATTGTTGGACGAGTTGGCGCGGTAGGTCGAGGCAACTTGCTGAAATGAGGCGAGGTCGCTGGCCTTGGTGCGCAGCCAGCTCTGCTGCAGCGCCTCGACGGGGCGGTTCATCAAGGCGGTGGCGATCCACTTGTCCCCCTCCGCCCGCACGATCGGGCCGTGATGCGTGCGGAAGGTGGTGAACTCGCGCGTACCGAGGCTCCCGTCCGGCTGGCGGAAACGGATGCGGATGATGCGCTGTTCGACCGGCCGCAGCGTCCCGCCATGGCGGTAGCCGAGCCCCTTAGGCCCGCGCACGATCGTCTCCGCGAACTCGTCGACATTGTCGGCGCCGACGCTCGACGTGTGCATCCAGCCGATATTCTGGTTGAAGCCCTGATAGATGAAGAACTGGCCCCAGGTGGAGGCGCCATAGGCATTCAGCCCTTCTTCGCTGGTCATCTGCAGCTCGGAACGGAAATAGAAGCTGGTGTGCGGATTGATCAGCAGCAGGGCATTTCCGGTCGCGCTCTTCGCCGGCCCGATCGCGAAGCCGTTAGAGCCGAGCGGCTCCTTGAGCGGCACCGGATCCGCCGCGACGATGGCGGGCGACTCCTCGCCATAGAAGCGGCGGAGCTGGTCGAGATCGATCCGCTCGATGTCGCCGCCGATGCTGCCTTCAGTGAAGGACAGCGCCATCCATGGCTCGAAGCGAGTGAGCACGTTAGGCTTCACTTCCGGGTGGGTGGCAAGGAAGTGATTGAGGCCGTCGGCCCAGGCCTGCATCAGCCGCTGCATCGGTGCGGGGCTGCGGGCGTAGGCGGCGCGAAGCTCGGCCTCGTCGAGATAGAGGCGGTGGCGGAGATCGTCCCAGATCGCGCCTTCGCCATCAGCCTCAGCCTGGCGGCCGAGCGCGGTCAGATAGTTGCGTTCGATGCGGGGGAAGTCGTCCTCGGCCTGGGCGTAGATCGCGCCGAACACCGCATCCGCATCGCTCCGCCCGCGCACATGGGCGATGCCCCAACTGTCACGCGTGATCGTGACCCGCGCCGCCTGCGCGTGCCAGCGGGGAAGGTCGGCATTTGGAGCGGGAGCGGCGGCGGCGAGGAGGATAGCGAAGGCGAGCATCGGTCGAGGCTAGGTGATTACGATAGGAAACTAAACTCCGTTCGCTTCGAGCGCAGTCGAGAAGCGACATTTCGCCCCAGACGCGTTTCTCGACTTCGTTCGAAACGAACGGCGATCAAAGCGGCAGGCGCATTTCGGCGCGAAGCCCGCCTCCCTCGCGGTTCGCAAGTGTGAGCGTGCCGCCATGCGCGTCGACGATGGCGCGGGCGAGGGCGAGGCCCAGGCCGGAGCCGCCCGTGTCGCGGCTGCGCGAGGCCTCGAGCCGGGTAAAGGCCTGGAACATGCGCTCAATCTCTTCGGGCGGAATGCCGGGGCCGTCGTCATCGACCTGCACCAGCGCGTCCGCCCCATCCGGCCGCACCGTCAGCCGGGCGCGCACGCCATATTTGAGCGCATTCTCGATCAAATTGCGGAGCGCGCGCTTGATCAGGTTCGGGCGCATCGGCACGGCCAAACGGTCCGCTTCCTCGACCGTCACATCGGCGGCCAGATCCTCGAACTCTTCGACCACGCTATCGACCAGCGCCGGCAGGTCCACCCGCTGTTCCGGCTCGCTCGGGCGGCCGAGCCTGGCGAGCGAGAGGATGTCGTCGAGCGTGCGGTTCATGTCGTCGATCGTCGCGGCCATCCGCGCCCGCTCGGCCTCGTCCTCGACCAGCTCGGTGCGCACGCGAAGCGAGGCGAGCGGCGTGCGCAGATCATGGCCGATCGCGCCGAGCATCCGGTCCTTCTCGTCGAGCATGCCCGTGATGCGAGTGCGCATTTCGTTGAAGGCCGCGATCAGCCGGCGGATATCGGCAGGCCCCTGTTCGGCGATGGGCTCGGGCGCGGTGCGGCGGTCGAACCGCTCGGCGGCCTGGCGCAACTCCGCCAGCGGCCGCGCCAGCCGTCCGCCGACCCACAGCACCGTCAGCAGCACGAAACCGTAAAGCACAAAGGTCTGGAAGATCAGCCAGCCGAACACGCCCCGATTGAGCGGCGGCAGCGGCGCGGCGGTGGTGATCCAGCGGTTCCTGGCGATCTCCGCCGACACGACAATGACGCGGCGCTCCAGCACCGCCGCGCGCCGCAGCATCCGGCCTTGGCCATCGACCTGCACCTGGAACTCGCGGGCGGGCACCTGTGCCGCCCTGATCTCGCCGACCACGATGCCGACCTGGCCAAGCATTTCGCGCGCCTGGGCGACGACTTCGGGCTTCAGCTTCATCGTGCCGTTGACCGGGCTTTGAGCGGTCGACAGCGATCCACGCATCATCGCCGGCGTGGTCTGGCCGGTGCGGGTGCGCTGCACGGCCTCGGCCAATCGGGCGATCGCCAGCGTCGCTGTCTGCACATGATTCTGGCGCTCCGTGGCCTGCAGCAGCAGCGCGAAATTGACCGCCTGCGCGACCCCAAGTGCAAGTGCGACCAGCAGGGCAAGCTGGGCGCCAAGGCTTTTGGGCCAAAGCCGCTTCAAAGGCGGGTCACGTCCGCGGCTAGGGTATAGCCGCCACCCCAGACGGTCTTAATCAGCGCTGGGTTTTTCGGGTCCGCTTCGATCTTGCGGCGCAGGCGGCTGATGTGGTTGTCGATCGCGCGATCGAACGCATGCGCCTCCCGCCCATAGGCGAGGTCGAGCAGCTGGTCGCGGCTGAGCACCTGGTGCGGGTGGGTCGCGAATGCCAGCATCAGGTTGAACTCGCCGGTGGATAGCGGCACCGAAACGCCATCCGGATCGACCAGGCCGCGTTCGCCAGCCTTCAGCACCCAGCCGGAAAAGGCATAGCTGCCGGTCTCCGGCGCTCGCTGCTTGACGCCGCCGCCACGGCCCATGCGCCGCAGCACGACCTTGATGCGCGCGACCAGTTCGCGCGGAGAAAAGGGCTTCACGACATAGTCGTCAGCGCCCATTTCCAGCCCGACGATCCGGTCCGTCTCCTCGGCCATGGCGGTCAGCAGGATGACCGGCAGATCGGACGTCTCGCGGATATGGCGGCACAGGCTCAGCCCGTCCTCGCCGGGCATCATCACGTCCAGGATGACGAGGTCGATGGCATAGCCGTGCAGCCGCTCGCGTGCCTGGGCAGCGTCTGCGGCCTGGGTGATGCGAAAGCCGTTGCGGCCGAGATAGGTGGCGAGCGGTTCGCGGATCGAGCGTTCGTCGTCGACCAGCAGGATGTGCGGCTTATCGTCCAAATTCATGCTCCGCTTGCACCTTGTGTCGCTCCTAACCGCACGAGCAGACATGCGAAAGCGGGCGAAGCACAAGCTCCGCCCGCTCTTTCCGGCGGCCGCGCCACAGGGGGTGAAGACGCGGTGCGCCGGAGGAGCATCCGGGCCGCAACGGGGCCGGAACGCTCCTTCGCCCGACCGCCTATCGGACCGAAGCGTCGCCTGCCTTTGTCAGCCGCCGCACGATATTGTCGCAATCTGTCGCGGTGCCGGGCCAGCACGCCGCCAGCCGATGCGCGGCGGCAGGCGCCAGATCTTGCTGCAGCCACTCGACCGCGGTGCGGACGAGGAGAGCGACGCGCATACCGTGAGCCGGCAGGTGCGCCGGGTCGACGAGCAGCTCCATCAGCGCGCTCCGCAGCAAGCGGGCGGGTTCGTCGGGCAGACCGCTGCGGCGCGCAGCGTCGAAGCTGTGAGTCAGATAGGCGAGCTCGGGGCGGAGGTCGGTTTCGGCAACCTGCGCCGCAAAGCCGCAGATGATCTCCAGCCCGCCATTGATCGCGTCGAACCGCGCACGGCCCGGCAACTCGCGCGCAGAGGCGCGCTCGATCCGAATGGCAGTGAAAGCGAGCACGGCCAAGGCGACGCGGTCGGAGACCGGCTGGCGCCAGAAGGGAAACAGATCGGCGAGGCCGTCGACCACGAACTCCTGCGCCGTAGCGAGCAGCACAGCGGCCGCTGTCAGCGCTGCTTCATCCCCATCTGGCAGCCGCTCCAGGTCCTGCGGCGTCAGGCAGTAAAGCGTGTCGAAGAACTCGGTGGTGTCGCGCACGCCTGCAGGTACGGCGAACCGTCCGCGTTCCGCCCCCACCTCCATCATGCTCATCGCGCCACACTCCTCCCGATCTTCACGGGTGAATAACAGCCTCTTCGCTAAGATTTGATTGCGGCTGGGGATGAACGGGCAACGCAGCTTGTAGTGATTGTTTCTGTTTTGTTACAGGGGGCGCTCGACGGCTTTCGCGCCGGCCCTTGAACCTCTGTTGCTTGGACGTTGCAATCCGCCAGATCGCTGCCCTGCCCTACCGCACCGCCGGTCCTGCCGTTGACGCTGCCGTGTCTGTTCTCCTCGTCACGTCGCGGCAGTCCAGGCGCTGGGTGCTGCCCAAGGGCAATCTGGTCGCGGGCCTGAGCGCGCATGACTCGGCCGCGCATGAGGCATTGGAAGAAGCGGGCGTACGCGGCGGCGCCTGTCCCGCGTCCATCGGCCGCTATCGCTATCGCAAGCGGAAGAGCAGCGGCGCCTCCGTGATGGTCGAGGTGGAGGTCTTCCCGATCGCCGTCACCGAAGAGCTCGACGAGTGGGACGAGGATGACGAGCGGGAGCGGCGCTGGTTCTCGCTACGGGAAGCGGCCGACGCGGTACAAGAGCCGGAGCTGAAGGACATCATCTGCTCCTTCCGCGCATCGGAGGTGGCACCTCCCCGTACATTTCCGCTCGCGCCGACGGTGATCGGCCAGAAGACGAGGCAAGGCATGTTTCACTGGTTCCACGCGCTGATGCCGAAGCAGGGCAACTTCTTCGGCCTTTTCGAGGCGCATGCCGCCACCTTACTGGCCGGAAGCGATGCCCTGGTGCGGCTGCTCCAGGGCGGCGACGGCATGGCCGACCATATTCGTGAGATCGAGGAGCGCGAGCATGAAGCGGACGAGATCATCCGCGAGGTGCTGCAGAGCGTGCGCCGCACGTTCCTGACGCCATTCGATCGCAGCGCCATTATCGGCCTGATCGGATCGATGGACGATGCCATCGACCAGATGCAGCAAACGGCTGGCGCGGTCAGCCTCTACGAAGTGAAGGTGTTCGATAATGAGATGCGCGACATGGCGGCAATCATCGTCGATTGCGCGCGCGTCACGGCCGAGGCGCTGCCGCTTCTGCGTGAGATAAAGCCCAACGCCGCCCGTCTGCATCAATTGACCGAGCGGCTGGTCAAGCTGGAGGGACAGGCGGATGACATCCACGCCACGGGCCTGAAGAAGCTGTTTCGGGAAAAAGGCGAGCAGAACCCGCTCGCCTTCGTCGTCAATCGCGAGATCTACAGCCACTTGGAACGGGTGGTCGATCGCTTCGAGGATGTCGCGAACGAGATTGACGGGCTGGTGATCGACCACGCCTGATGACCGCCACGCTCGCCTTTCCTCTGCTGGTCGGGCTGATCGCGCTTGCGCTCGCCTTCGACTTTCTGAACGGCCTGCACGACGCCGCTAACTCGATCGCCACGGTCGTATCGACGCGGCTGCTGTCACCGGTCCATGCGGTTCTGTTCGCCGCTTTCTTCAATTTCGCGGCTTATTGGGTGTTCGGGCTCAAGGTTGCCGAGACAATCGGGAAGGGCATCATCGACAAGGATATTGTCGATCCGCAGGTGATTTTCGGCGCGCTGATCGGTGCGATGTTCTGGAACGTGCTGACCTGGGTGAAGGGCATCCCATCCTCGTCCAGCCACGCCCTGATCGGCGGGCTGATCGGCGCGGGCGTGACCAAGGCGGGCATGGAGGGCATTGTCTGGTCGGGCGTCCTCAAGACCGCGTCGGCGATCGTTTTGTCGCCCACAGTGGGGCTGATCGTCTCGATGCTGATCATGCTGGCGACGTCGTGGCTGTTCTTCCGCGCCACAGCGCAACGGGCCGAGGGGGTGTTCAAGAAGCTGCACCTGCTGTCGTCCGCCGCCTATTCGCTCGGCCATGGCGCCAATGACGCGCAGAAGACGATGGGCATCATCACCGTGCTGCTCTATTCCCAGGGGATGCTCGGCGGCGAATTCCACGTGCCGGGTTGGGTGGTGCTGAGCTGCTATATCGCCATCGCGCTCGGCACGCTTTCGGGTGGATGGAAGATCATCGAGACGATGGGCACGCGCATCACCAAGCTGTCGCACCATCAGGGCTTCAGCGCCTCTGCGGGCGGGTCGATCATGCTGTTCGTGGCGACCGGCCTCGGCATTCCAGTTTCCACCACGCACACCATCACCGGTTGCGTGGTCGGCGTGGGGGCGGCGCGCCGCGCTTCTGCCGTCCGCTGGGGGGTGGCAGGGCGGATCGTGGTCGCATGGCTGATCACCATCCCCGCCTCGGCTGCTGTCGCTGCTCTCTTTTATGCTCTTACAACGTTGTTCTGATGAAACGCTGCCTGTTCCTCGCCCTGACCTCTGTTGCGGCGCCCGCGGCGGCGCAGACCAGTGACGAGCTGCGCGCGATCATCGCGAAGCAGCAGGCACAGATCGACGCGCTGACCGCCCGGCTGACGGCGCTCGAGGCCAAGGCGGAAACGCCGGCGATGGCGTCCCCGCCTCCCGTCGCCGCTACCGCTCCTGCGGCACCTAAGCCTGCCTCGCCGCCGCCAGTTGCCGTCGCCTTCAAGGGGTCGCCCGAATTCACCACCAGCGACGGCTGGCGCTTCAAGCTGCGCGGCCGCGTCAATCTCGATCTGGGCTATGTCAGCAAGCCGGAGAACATCCTTGTCTCGCCCGACCTGGGGCTCCGAACCCGCTTCCGCCGCATCCGGCTGGGCGTGGAGGGCGATACGCCGGGCGGATTTGCCTATAAGGCCGAAGTGGATTTCGCCGACGGCGTTGCACGCGCCGCCGATGTGATGCTGACCTACCGCGCCTCGAAAACAGCGCCGTTCGAGATCGGCCTCGGCCACACCGAGCCATTCAACGGCTTCGAACAGATTTCGAGCTCCCGCTACACCAGCACGATCGAGCGCGGCGAGTATAACGAGGCCTTCGCCAATGTGCGCCGTGTCGGCGCCTTCGCGACCTACATCTCGCCCGACAATGAGCTGCGCGTCTCCGCCGGCGTGTTCGGCGATGCCTTTGGTGCCGACCGCAGCAGCGACCGCTTCACCCTCGCGGGCAGAGCATTCTGGGCGCCCAAGATCGGGGAAACGCAGCTCCATCTCGGCGCCAATGCCTCCTATCGCACCTATCCGGGCTCGCAGCTGGGCTTCGCCTATCGCGCGCGGCCGTTCGTCGCGACGACCGACGCCCGCTTCGTCAACACTGGCAACCTGGCGCTCACCAGCGACCGCATCCTCGGCTATGAGTTCATTGCGATCCGTGGACCCTTTCATTTCATCACCGAAGGCCAGTGGCTGACCGCCAACACGATCCGGCCGGGCCAGCTGCTGGAGCCGAACGAAACGGCGCTCGGCCGCCGCACCAGCTTCGACCCGACCTTTTTTGGCATGGTCGCCGAAGCCGGCTATTTCTTCACAGGGGAAACGCGCGCCTATCAGAACGGGCTTTGGGCGCGAACTCGCCCGCTAAGGCCGCTCGGCAAGGGCGGCATCGGCGCGGTGTCGCTGAACCTCCGCTATGATCACCTGGACCTGAGCGACAGGCGCGGCGGGGCAGGGCCAGAAAACACGGTCGATGGGGGCGAGCAGGAAGGCTATCTGGCCGCCCTGGTCTGGCAGCCGAACGACTATGTCCGCTTCACTTTCCAGTATGCGCATGGCGAGGTGACCGCCGGGCCGCTGCAGCTGATCGTCAACCCGAACGGCATCCTCCCGGTCGAAAAACGCAGCTTCGGCTTCGACACCGCCGCCATCCGCGCGGCCTGGGACTTCTAGGCGAGGGGCGGCCCAACCGCTCCACGCTCAGCGCAGGTTGTCCACCTCCTAATAAGCCGTCGTGCCTGCCTTGGCGCCTTCCGCCTGGGAGAGCGCATCGGCCGGGGACCCTCGACACGGCGGGCCTCAGCAGCGCTTTTCGATCCTGCTTAATCGACGTCTGAGGAGGGGCCCGAACTTGCTCGAAGTGCGCGGGACCACCTGAAAATCGCGTTAGTGGCGAGAGCCATAAGGATGGAAGTCACTAACACCACTACCATGAAGTGGATGTAGTGAAGAGTGATCAATCCCGCAGGCTGCCAGGCGAACGTGTAGGTGCCGTAAAGGGTAATTCCCCAGAGCACGCCGGCGATCGCCGCCTCCGCCCTGACGTTGCGGAAGAGCAGCGCGACGACGAACGCTGAGAGGATCGGCATAGAGGTCAATCCGTTCAGCTGCTGCAGCAGATTGATGATGCTCTCTGCGTTCTGGTAAAGCGGCACGAGCAGGATCGCTAACAGTGTCACAATCGTCGAGACCGTCGCGCTCAGCCGCCAGTGGTCGCGGACCTGGCCGACGAACTGCTCGTGAAAGTCGATGGCGTAGAGTGCGACCGTGCTGTTCAAGACGGCACTGAAGGTCGTGATCACGGCGGCCGCCACCATCGCGGCGAACGCGCCAGCCAGCCAGCCGGGCAATACTTCGCCGACCAGCCGGCCATAGGCTGCGTCTCCGATGTCGCCGAACAGCTTGAAGGCGACAACGCCGGGCACGACGACGATCGGCGGCACGATGAGGATGCGGATCACGGCGGCCGCGACTACACCCTTCTGCGCCTCGCGGATGTTGGGCGCCGCCATCGCCTTTTGCGTCAAATTCTGATTGGTCGACCAATAATAGATCTGGATGAAGATCATGCCGGTCAGCAGCGTCTGCCAGGGGATCGGCGAGTCCGGACCGCCGATCATCGACAGCCGCTCCATCGGTACGCTTGTCACCAGGTCGAAATCGACGGCGGCGAGCGCCAGGAATACGATCAGCAAGGCCAGGCCAAGCACGCCTATGCCTGAATAGGTGTCCATGATCGCAACCGCCTTAAGGCCGCCGAAGATCGTGTACGCGGCGCTGATCACTGCGAGGCCCGTCGCAAAGGCGAGCAGTGGAATGTCCGTCCCGAACAGGGTCCGCATGAAGAGGCTGCCGCTGTAAAGCGCAGCGGGCAGGTAGATCAGCACGTTGCCGAGCAGGAACAGCGCTGAAATAAGCGTGCGGATGCTGCGCCCGCCATAGCGCCTTTCCAGCAGCTCGGTCACCGTCGTGCAGCGCTCACGATAATAGATTGGCACGAACACGAAGGCGAGGATGATCAGACCGACAAAGCCGGCAATCTCCCACCAGGCGAGCAGCAACATCTGATTGCCATTCATGCCGACCAGCTGGTCCGTCGACAGGTTGGTGAGCGTGATCGAGCCGGCGACGAACGGCCAGGTGAGCGCGCCGCCCGCCAGAAACACGTCCTTGCCCGAACCGTCGGGTGAGCTGCGCCGGCGCCCAAGCTTGAGGTATGTGGCAATCGCGACCAGAAGGGTGAGCGCGACGAAAATGGCGACCTGGACGGGTCCGCTCGACGAAAGGCCGGTCTCCACTGCCACCTCCGATAGCTGGTTATTGACGATTAGCACAATAGTGCCTCAAGGGAAGCAGCAATGCCGGACCCGACCTTCTTGCGCCTGGATCGCGGCGACACGAGCCTTGCATTTCATCTGCGGGACGGCGGAGTGGAGCTCCTCTATGCCGGGCCAAGCCTGCCGGGCCACGAGGACGGGGATGCTCTCATTCAGGCGAGGCGACGGGGACACCATGAATCTCAGCCCGACCGTCCCGTCGCGCCGTCGCTGCTCCCGCAAGCCGGTACCGGTTATCTGGGAAAGCCCTCAGTCGCCCTGATGCGCGGGGAGCGACTGACCGTGGCCGGTCTTTCGCTGCTGCGCGTCCATCGGGACCAGTACGGCGCGACCTTCACGTTTGCCGATGCAGCTGCCGGTGTGGACGTGGTTCTCACTTGGCGCATTGCCGCTTCCGGGCTCACCGTCTCGAGCGCAAGGCTGACTAATCTCGGACAAGAGCCGCTGGTCGTGCTCGGCCTCGCATCGCTTACTTTGCCTTTGCCCGATTGGGCGCGCACGCTGGTCCGCTATTCCGGCCGGTGGGCAGGCGAGATGCAGGCCGAGCGCCTCGCTCTGCCCGCCGGCGCGGTCGAGATGGCGTCGCGCGGAGGACGGCCCGGCTTTGGCGGTGGCCAATGGGTCTGGCTCGAGAGCACGGGCGCGACCGAAGAGGCAGGACGGGTCGTCGCGGCGCATCTCGCCTGGAGCGGCGACCACGAGACGCGGATCGAACGCGATGCCGAGGGCGAAGCGGTGCTGTCGATGGCGGCACGCCTCGAACCGGGCGAGGTGGTGCTGCAGCCCGGCGAAAGCTTCGCTACGCCCGACGCGCTGTTCAGGATCACGGATAAGGGGCGGGCGGCGGCGTCGCAGGCCTTTCACGCGCAGCTGCCGCCCAGTCCAGGCCCCCGCAAGGTTCATCTGAACAGCTGGGAAGCGCTTGGCTTTGACATGGACGTGCCGCGGCTCACAGCATTGGCGGACGATGCGGCCGCGCTGGGCGTGGAACGGTTTGTGGTCGACGATGGCTGGTTTGCCGGACGCGCTGACGACCGATCTGGCCTTGGCGATTGGCGGCCCGACCCCGTCCGCTTCCCCGAAGGCCTTCAGCCGATCGTCGATCACGTGCGGGCGCGCAGCATGGACTTCGGCTTGTGGGTCGAACCGGAAATGGTGAGCCCCGACAGCGACCTGTATCGCGCACATCCCGATTGGTGCCTGCATGTAGCAGGCGAGCGCCCGATGCAGCGGCATCAGCTCGTCCTCGACATGACCCGGACGGACGTGACCGCTCATCTGTTCGACGTCATCGACCGACTGCTGTCCGATCACCCGATCGCCTATCTCAAATGGGATCATAATCGCGATCTCTTCCCGCTTGCGGGCAAGGGGCACGCGCAGACGCGGGGGCTTTATAGCCTGCTCGACCGCCTGCGCGCCGCCCATCCGGGGGTGGAGATCGAGACCTGCGCGAGCGGCGGCGGCCGGGTTGATTTCGCGATGCTGTCGCGCTGCCAACGTTATTGGGCGAGCGACAATAATGACGCGATCGAGCGGCTGCGGATCAACCGCGGCTGGTTCCGCTTTCTGCCGCTGCGCGTCACCGGCAACCATGTTGGCCCCAGCCCCAATCCGGTCACCGGCAGGCGGCTCGATATGAGCTTCCGCGCCAAGGTGGCGATGTTCGGCCATATGGGGGTGGAAGCCGAACCCGCCGCCATGTCGCAGCAGGATCGTGCACACTTGGCAGCCCATATCGCGCTGTACAAGGAGTGGCGGCCGGTGCTGCATGAAGGGCGGTTGAGCGAGATCGTTTGCGAAGCGCCAGGCATCTTCGGCTGGTTCGCTTGGCGCGGCGATCTGGGCCTGGCGCTTGCCGCGCAGACGCAGTTCAACCGCGACTTCAACGCTCGGCCGGTGCGGCTGACCGGGCTGGATCCCCGCCGTCAGCACCGGGTCCGACTGACCGAGCCCTGGCCGGCGAAGGCGTCCCGCTACCTTCCCGCGCCGGATCTATGGCGCGAAGGCATTGTCCTGACGGGCACGGCACTGGCTGAAATCGGCCTGGCCTTGCCGCTGACGCATCCGGAGACGGCTTGGCTGATCGCGGTGGAGGCACTTTGATGGCGGACGAAAAGATGCGCCTGGGCGTCTGCTATTATCCCGAGCATTGGCCCGAGGACTGGTGGGCCGACGATGCCCGCCGCATGGCCGAGATGGGGCTGAGCCGTGTCCGTATCGGCGAGTTCGCCTGGAGCCGGATCGAGCCGGAGCCGGGCCGGTTCGACTGGCACTGGCTCGACCGCGCCGTCGACACGCTGCATGCGGCGGGGCTCGGCATCCTCATGGGCACGCCGACGGCAACGCCGCCCAAGTGGCTGGTCGATCGCATGCCGGACATGGTGCCGCTGGACGCACACGGCCGGCCGCGTGGCTTCGGATCGCGGCGGCATTATTGCTTCTCGCATCAAGGATATAGGGGCGAGGCCGCCCGGATCGCCGCGGCAATGGCCGATCGCTATGGCCTGCATCCGGCGATCGTCGGCTGGCAAATCGACAATGAATATGGCTGCCATGACACGGTTGTCAGCTACTCGCCCGCGGCTGCCCAGGCGTTCCGTGCATGGCTGGAAAGGCGCTACGAAACGATTCAGGCGCTGAACGCCGCCTGGGGGAATGTGTTCTGGAGCATGGAGTATCGCTCCTTTGCCGAAATCGAGCCGCCGAATCTGACGGTCACCGAGCCGAACCCGGCGCATATGCTCGACTTTCGCCGCTTTTCCTCCGATCAAGTGGTGGCGTTCCATCAAGTGCAGGCGGAGATCGTCCGGGCCCGGTCGCCGGGCCGCGACATCATCCACAACTTCATGGGCTTCTTCACCGAGTTCGATCATCATCAGCTCGGCCGTGCTCTGGATGTGGCGTCGTGGGATAGCTATCCGCTGGGCTTCCTGGAGCAATTCTGGTTTTCGCCGGAAGAGAAGCAGGCCTATCTGCGCCAGGGCCATCCCGACATCGCGGCGTTCCACCACGACCTTTATCGTGGCTGTTCGAAGGGCCGCTGGTCGGTGATGGAGCAGCAGCCAGGGCCGGTGAATTGGGCCCCCTATAATCCCGCGCCTCTGCCAGGCATGGTCCGGCTCTGGACCCTGGAGGCGATGGCGCATGGCGCCGAATTGGTGTCCTATTTCCGCTGGCGCCAGGCGCCCTTTGCCCAGGAGCAGATGCACGCCGGGCTGCTCCGGCCGGACCGGGCCGATGACCAGGGCGCCGTCGAGGCCCGGCACGCTGCGGTCGATATCGATCGGATCGGTCCGGCCGGCGCGCCGCCTAGAGCCGTGGCGCTGATCTTCTCCTACGATGCGGCTTGGGTCACCGACACTCAGCCACAAGGCCGCGGCTTCAGCGCCCTTCGGTTGGCCTTCGAGACCTATTCGGCGTTGAGGCGGCGCGGTCTCGACGTCGATATCGTCGCGCCCGATGCGCCGCTTGACGGCTATGGAATAGTTGTCATCCCATGCCTGCCGATCTTTCCGGACGCTCTGGTGGACCGGCTGGCGGAGTTCGGCGGCCCGGTCTTGGTCGGCCCGCGTTCGGGCAGCAAGACCGAGAGCTTCAACATTCCGCCCAACCTGCCGCCCGGACCGCTTCACACGCTGGTGCCGCTGCGGGTAGTGCGGGTGGAGTCACTCCGGCCCGGCTGCATCGAAACCGGCGTTGGTGTCGACGTCGGGAAATGGCTGGAGCATGTCGAGACGGACCTGCCGGCCGAGGAGTCGCTGAACAACGGCAGAGCCATCGTCTATCGCTCGGGGCGCATACGCTATGTCGCTTGCTGGCCCGACGCTGCTCTGCTCGACCGGCTGGTCGGCCGCATGGCGGCAGAAGCGGGCCTGTTGACGCTCGACTTGCCTGCAGGCGTGCGCGTGCGTCGTGCCGGAAGACTATGCTTTGCCTTTAATTATTCGCACGACGAGGTCCGCTTGCCCGTGGCCGATGGCCCGGACTTCATCATTGGTGGCGCGGCGCTGGCGCCCGCCGATGTCGCGGTCTGGCGCTCCTGATATTCATCTTGAGGAATGTCTCGATTGCTTCATTCGCGAGCTGTGGTTTCTCCATCGTCGCCCAATGACCGACGCCCGGCAGCCGCACGATTGTCGGCCGCTCGGCATATTCGCCGAAGCGCGACCAGGCCTGCTCGACAAAGGTGCGGTCCTGATCGCCCCAGATCAGCAGCGCGGGAACCTTGATCTTGGGATTGGCTGCCGGCCAGCGCGTTTGTGGCGTGATTGCCTCGAAGCTTGGTATGTTGGCGCGATACCAGTTCATGCCGCCATGGATTGCGCGCGGGTCGGACAGGGCCTTGCGGAACAGCTCTGCCTCTTCTCCCGTCAACGCTCCGCTCTCGACCAGCCCGGCATAGGATTGCCGCGCAATGCGCTCCGCTATGTCCCCGCTCGAGACGCTGGCGAGCGTTAGTGAACGAAAGCGCTGCATATAGGCGGACCGTGCCTGCTGTTCCGGGTCTCGCGCCACCAGATCGAGGAAGAGATTATATGGCGGCGCGCTCAGGCCGACGACCGCATGGAGCCGCTCGGGATAGGCCTGCGCATAAGCGAATCCGAGCGCGGCGCCCCAATCATGGCCGATCAGCACGAAGCGCTCGTTGCCCGCCAGGTGGCGCGCCAGCCGGTCCAGCTGCGCGGCAAGGCGGTCGATCCGATACGGCGCCTCGCCTTCCGGCTTGGCGGATGAGCCGGCACCGAGGCCGTCCACCGCGACCACGCGATAGCGCGATTTCAGCGCCTCCATCTGGTCGAAGAAGGAAAACCAGAGGGATGGGAAGCCATGGTAGAGGATGACGAGCGGTCCGCTCCCCGTTTCAACATAGTGGAGGCGTTCATCGCTGCTGCCGAACGATCCTTCACGGTATTGGACAGGGCCTGCAGTGACCCGGTTAGCGTATTCTACCGCCGGCGTGGCACCTAGTGCCGGACCGACGCCGGCGAGCGCGCTCAGCAGCAGGCAAAGGGTTTCGAGCCACCTCATTGGGCTGTGCTATGCACTATTGCACGTTCCGTCAATAATGCTACGCCTGTCCTATGGCTCGCATTTTCCCGTTCCTTCCAGCTGCTTTGATGGTCTTGTGGGCCTCGTGCGGTCTCGGGCAGGAGAGCGGGAGCGATGTCTTCGGGCAGGCCGAGCAGCTCTACCGGAGCAACTGCGCTGCCTGTCACGACAATGGGGCCGGGGGAGCCCCGACCCGCGCCGCGATCGGCCAACTGACGCCCGCCCGCATCCGCGCCGCACTCGAGACTGGCGTCATGAAGCCGCAGGGCGATGCGTTGACGCCGACCGAGCGCGGGCTGCTGGCCGAGCATCTCGGCGCCAAGCTCCGGGTCGATGCCACTGCCCAGACGAAAGCCTGTACAGGCAGGCTGGAACTCTCCGAAGCACCACTCTGGAACCGCTGGGGCAACAGCCTTCACAACGACCGCTATCAAGAGGTCGCGCAAGGCGGTATCGCGCCGGAGCAGGCGAACAGCCTCGAACTGAAATGGGCCTTCGCTTTCCCGGACGCAGCACGCGCCCGGTCCCAGCCCGCGGTTACGCGAGAAGCGATCTTTACCGGCAGTCAGAGCGGCCGCGTCTACGCGCTGGGCGTGGAGGATGGCTGCGTCTGGTGGACGTTCGATGCCGACAGCGAAGTGCGCAGCGCTCCCACGCTCGGCCAGGACGCGTCCGGTCGCATCGACCGGCTCTATTTCGGCGACTTCAACGCCAATGTTTACGCCGTCGATGCTCGAAGCGGCCGGCTCATATGGAAGCGCAAGGTGCAGGATCATCCAGCCGGCACCATCACCGGCTCGCCGACGCTCCATAAGGGGCGGCTCTATGTGCCGATGTCGTCGACCGAGGTGGTTAGCGCCTATAGCCCCGATTACGAATGCTGCACCTTCAGGGGCGGCGTCGTGGCGCTCGACGCTGCCGACGGACGGCCGCTCTGGCGCAGCTACACAGTGCCGCCGCCCAAGCGTACCGGCGAGAACCCGAAGGGCGTGCCGTCCTGGGGTCCATCCGGGGCGCCGGTCTGGTCTTCGCCCACCGTGGATGCAAAGCGCGGGCTGATCTATGTCGGCACGGGCGAGAATTACTCGTCGCCGGCCACAGACATGAGCGACGCGATCGTCGCTTTCGACATGACCAGCGGGAGAACTCGCTGGGTCCGGCAGACGGTGCGCGGCGACGCCTGGAACGCGGCCTGCGGCCCCAAGAACAATCGCGTCAACTGCCCCGAAGAGGATGGGCCCGACTTCGACTTCGGCGCTCCGCCCATCCTGGTGAAGCTCGCGAACGGCCGCGATCTGCTGCTGGCGGGGCAGAAATCGGGCATGATCTATGCGCTCGATCCGGCGGCGAAGGGTCGCATCGTCTGGCAGCAGCGCGCCGGCATGGGCGGCTTCAATGGCGGCGTGCATTGGGGCATGGCGACCGATGGCCGCACGCTCTACGTCGGGATAGCCGATACACCGGGCCATCTGACCCCGACCGGCCCACCCCGCCAGGGGCTGCACGCCTTCGACGTCTTGACCGGCAAGCCGCTTTGGAGTCGGATCGAGCCGCTTGTCTGCGCCGAAAACAAGCATGAGTGCCGCACTGCGTTGTCCGCGGCGATCACGTTGACGGATGGCATCGTCTTCGCCGGAGCGCTGAACGGCAAGCTCATGGCCTATTCGACAGCGGATGGCCGCACCCTCTGGTCGGTCGACACCCACCGCGCCTTTCCCACCATCAACGGCGTCAAGGGCATGGGGGGTGCGATCGATTCCGCCGGCCCGGTCGTGGCGGGCGGTTTGCTGATCGTGAACTCCGGCTACGACAAATTCGGGCAGATTCCCGGCAATGTCCTGCTCGTTTTCGGACACAAGGAAAGGAAACGCCCGTGACGCGGATGATGCTGGTTGGCCTCTTGCTCGGGGCGGCCGCACCGGCCTCTGCCGGTCCGATCACAGGCATAAGGACGATCGGCATCACCGTATCCGACATCGACGACACATTGACCTTCTACGGCAAGGCGATCCCATATCCTGTCGTCAAGCGCTTTATGGTGCCGGCCCGCGCCTTTCCCGCCCGGTTGGTGAAGGCGCGGCGCGGCAGCGTCGAGATTGCTGTCGTCCGCATGCCGAACATGTTCATCCAGCTGATGGACTTCGACCCCGAGCGGCGGGAGGCGGCCGCCAAGCGGCCGGTGATCGGTCCAGGCTATACCCATATCTGCTTTCAATCCCCGGCTGCCGATCCGGCCGAGCCCAGATTTCGCCAGGCCGGCTTGGAGATGGTCTCGCGCGGCGACAAGCCGATCGACATTGGCGGCTACGGCGTCGTCTATTCCTATGGCCGCGATCCCGACGGCATCATGATCGAGAACGAAGTGCTGACGTCGCCCAAGCGGAACGACCGCGTTTGGGTTAGTCACATCGCCACCGTCACGCCAGATCGGGAAGCAATGCTCGCTTTCTATACGCGGCTCCTCGGCTTCAAGCCTTGGCGCACGACCGAGCAGGAGAACCGCAAGCCGCTCGACGAGATCGCGGACATCGACAATCTTGCGATCAAGGGCGGCTGGTTCGGGGTCGGCAATATGGAGATCGAAGTGTGGCAATATGCCCGCCCGCAGACTCCGCGCCCGTCCGGTGACCAGAGGCTGGACGCGATCGGATACAATGGAATCGGCTTTGAAGTGCCGAGTCTGAAAGCGGAGCAGGCGCGGCTGAAAGGTCTTGGCGTAAGGCTGGCGGGCAAGCCGATGCGCATCGGCGGCTGGTCCGTCCAATATGCTTATGACCCGGACGGGAACCTGTTCTCAGTGCAACAGAATGTCGGTGGCGACATTGCGGAGTCCATCGCCGCCTGGACGCACAACTACCCGCCTGTTCGGTGAGGTGAAATCTGCTATCGCCCCGGCGATGGCAAAAGGGGCATCATCGCAGCAACGCCGCCGGTTGAGCCCGGAAGCACGCCGGTCGTTGATCCTCGACCATACTGCCGACATCATCGCCCGGGAGGGCGTCGCGGCAGTCACCATTGAGCGGATCGGCAAGGAAGCCGGCATCAGCAAGTCGCTCGTCTACAACTACTTCCCGAACCTGACCGAACTCCTCCAGGAGCTGCTGAAGCGCGAGCTGCGGCGGCTGCGTCGATTGCAGGCCGAGGCGGCCGACAGCGCGGACACGTTTGAGGGCCTGGTCCGCGCCGTCACCCATGTTTATCTGAGTTATATCGCCGAGCGTGGGCTGATCATCGAACGTCTGCAGGTCGAGCCGAGCGTCTCTGACATTCACGATCCGACCGATTTCGGCCGCGAAGCGGCGGTCGATTATCTAACCGATATCGTCATCAGCCACTTCGGCCTGCCGGGCGATCTCGCTCGCGCGGCAACGGACATTTCTTTCGGCCTGCCGGCGTCTGCAGGCGCCTATCTGCACCGCCACGGCATGGACCTGCAGACGCTCGAGGACTTAACCGTCACGATGATCGTCGGCACCTTCGCACATCTGAAGAGCGAGCATTTCATCCGCCGGCAACCGCTGGGGCGTCCTTCGGCAAGCCCGTTCGCGACCGGGCGGCTACAGCGGAAAGATCGAGTGACCGCCGTCGAGGATTAGGCACTGGCCGGTCATGAACCGGCTCTCTTGCGACGCCAGGAACACGGCGATCCCTTCCATGTCCTCCAGCTGTCCGATCTGCCCGGACGCGGCGCGGCGGCGGCACGCGTCCTGAAAGGCTTTGGGCGTGTCGAGAGACATTTCGGTTTCGATGAATCCGGGCAGGATTGCGTTCGCCTGGATGTTCGCGCGGCCCAGTTCGATCGCAAGCGCGCGCACCAGGCCCATCACCGCCGCCTTGGTCGTCGAATAGCCGCTCGCGCCCGCCAGCCCGACGATCGCTGCCAATGACGAGGTGACGATCAGCTTGCCCGGCTGCTGCCGCTCCAGCCAGTGACGCGTGGCGAGCTGAAAGGTGGTGACGACGCTCTGCAGGTTGAGGTCGATGGTCTGCGACCAGTCGGATCGGCTGAGCTCGTGAAACGGCCCGCGGACCCCGGCGCCGCCGGCATTGGCGAAGCAGCTATGGACAGTGCCGAAACGTTCCAGCGTCGCGGCAAAGGCCCGCTTAGCGGCGGCATCGTCCGTGACGTCGCAGGCGAATGCGGCCGCGGTGCCGCCCATGGCTTCAAGCTGGGCAACGGCATCGGCGTTCTTCTCCGCATTCCGCCCCCAGATGGCGACTTGCGCGCCGGCCTTCACCAGCCCTTTCGCCATGGCCAGGCCGAGGCCGCCATTGCCGCCGGTCACCAGGCCGACATGGCCGTTCAGATCGAACATCGAATACTCCCGCTCAAAGTCATTTGGCCGCTTTTGCCGGCCGGTGATGCAGTTCGAGGCCAAGCGCCCATCGGCGCTGGAAGCCCCGCCAATATCCAGGCTGATCCGGGCCCGCCGTCGTTCCACCCCATTGCTGGCCGAAGGCGCTGGGCCACACTCCATCGCCCGCAACGGGTACCGGCACGTCCAGATATCCAGCCTTGGCGCTCTCGCCCTTGAGGTGAAGGTCGAGAAAGGCCGTGACGAAATGCTGGTTGATCTCGTTGATGCGGTCGTGCCGCCAGACTGGCTCGTGGAAGGCATCCACCGCCGCGAACGGCGCATCGGGGGACAGGGCCACCGGATTGCCAGCGATATTGTGCCGCGCTTCGCGGAAGACGAGCAGGTGGCGGTTCGCTCCGGTGAGGGAGTCGAACAGCCAGCGGACGCCGTTTTTGTAGTCGACGATGTCGTCCTGGTCGCCGGACACGATCAACGTCGGTGCACGGACCTTGGCGAGGGCGGCGCCCTGCCAGACGCGGTTATCGGGCGCAGCGCCCCAGGGCGCGAACAGGATCAGCGCCCTGATTTTTCTGGCCGTCGCGGCGTCCGGGACGAGCGTCGCCCGGCCGACCGCCGGCATCGGAGCGTAAACCTTGCTGTTTGTGTCATAATCGGCGCCGGCCGTGCCGAGTGCGCCATAGCCACCCATCGAATAGCCGATCAGGCCGATCCGGGCCGGATCGACACGACTGAGCGGGCTCGTCCGGTCCGATCGCATCGCGAGCAACCGTCCGAGCGCTTCGCGTTGGTCGCGGGCGCGGTCGATCAGCACCTGGCCGAACGCAATGGCAAAGGTGGCCGGGCTGTCGAAGGGCGTATCGCGGTGATCGAGCGCAGCGACAACATAGCCGCGCGACGCGAGATGCTCTCCAAGCCGGCTCAGATGCGCGCTCCACCCGCGATAGCCGTGGGAAAGAAGGACGAGCGGCACCGTTCCGTTTGCCGGGACGGCATTGTCGCGCGCGACGCCCCGCTCCACGATCTCCAGCGCGCTGCCTGCCGCGAAGCGCGCAACATGCCGGTACATGGCCGCCGGCCCTGTCCCTGCTTGCGCGGGATACCAGAGCCGAACCCCGATGATGCGCGGCTCCGCGACCGCGGTAAGGCCGACACGCGGCCCCAGCGCCAGCTCCAAAGTCCGGGTCCCGACCGGCGCTTCGCCTGCCCGGCCCAGCACCGGCGCTTCCAAGTCACGAGGCTGCGCAAAGGCGGGCGCTCCCAATGCCAGGGTGGCTGCCAGCGCCAGGACTCTCGGCCAAATCGATCTCATCTCGTGCCCCGGTTTCTGCCGGCCAAAATGGATGGCGGAGGAAAGCCTCCGCCATCCCAGTGGGAGGCCCTTGTCCTGTCAGAAGCCGACGCGGAGTGCGACGCCATAGACTCGCGGATCGAGCAGGAACGCACTGCGGAAGCTGCCGACCAGCTCTGAGTTCGCCTCGAGGAAAGTGATTGCGTCTTCGTTCAGCACGTTCTTGACGAACAGGCTGACGCTCAGATCCTTGTCGCCGCCGCGCGCTACTTGCACCGAGGCGTCGAGCTGCTTCCAGCTGTCCACACGGTCGGCGCCGAGGTTGAACTCGCGCGAATAAAAGCCGCTTTGCGAGTAGAAGTCGACACGTGGGCGGATCGACCAGTCATTGCCGAACTCATGAGTATATTCCGCCGCCAGCTTGAGCGTGCGACGCGGCGCGTTGGGCAGCTGATTGCCCCGAAGCTGGAAGCGGGCACCCCCGCGCGTCGGATCGGAAGACAGGAAGTCGCTGCGGATCTCCGCGTCCAACAGGCCGAGCGCGCTCTCGAAGCGCAGCCCAGGCACCGGCGTCGCCACTACTTCGAGTTCGAAGCCCCGCACACGCGATTTCGGGATGTTCACGTTGGTCGCGAGCGTGCCGACGATGTTACCGACGATCAGGTTGCGATAATCATAGTTGAACAGCGCCATGTTCACGCGCAGCCGGCCGTCCAGCAGTACATTCTTGTGGCCGAACTCAATCGCATCGATCGTCTCGGACTCAAAGGTCGGCACTGCCACGTTGCCCGGATTGAACCCGCCCGACTTGAAGCCGCGCGAGAAGGACAGATAGATGTTGGTATCGTCGGTCAGATCGTTGGCGGGGTTCCAGTTGATGCTGGCGCGTCCGGTCACCTTGTCGAAGGTCGCCTTGCCCCGGAACGGCGCTGGCGTGACGAAGGTCCCGCTGGCGGTGACGATCCGCTTGCGATCTTCCGAATAGCGCAGCCCGCCCAGCACCTTCAGTTCGGGCGTGATATCGAAATAGGCCTCTCCGAAGATTGCCTTGGAGACCACCTTGCCGAGCCGGGTGTCGCCGATCGCGATCGAACCGAAGGTCCGGTTCGCCGGCACATAGGTGGCGACGAAGCCGCTAGCCCGCGCGTTCAGATAATAAGCGCCAACCAGGAAATCGAACGGGCCTTCGAAGTCCGAAGCGAGGCGCAGTTCCTGGCTGAACTGTTTGGCCGAGCCCCGGCCCTCCTGCGCCGTGCGGTAATCCGTGGTGGTAACGGTTTTTCCGTCACCGAGCAGATAGGTGAGCACGCCATTGCCGCGTCCGTCATTCGCGAGCGTCACCGGTCCCAGGGGCGTATTGAACGTGCCGGGATTGAAGGCGTTGGGGCGCGACCCCTGGTCGAAATCCCGCACTGAGCTGTTGTCGCCGTCGCGCAGGCCGGTCACCGAAGTGAGGGTGAGCGCGCCGATTTCCTGATTGATCTCCAGCGTGCCGAGAAAGTCTTCAGCCTTCTGCACCGGATCGACGTCGATGCTGACCTCGCGCAGGTTGCGGGGATTGGTGGTGAAGGTGCCGGGCCGCACGGCGCCGGGCAGGAAAGCCGCATCGATGCGGAAGTTGGTGGTTGGGAAGGCGGTCGAGACCGAGTCGGGCCCGCAGCCGAACGCAGCGTTGGGCGTGCAGAGCGACTTGGCCGCGTTCTGCCGATCGCTATTCTCAGAGAAGTAGGTGAGGGTCAGATCGACCGTTGTCGTGTCGGTCGGTTCGATCCGAGTCGTCGAGCGCAGCGTGTACTGATCGCGACCGTCGATGCGAGAGCCGTCGAAAAGATTGCGGGTATAGCCGTCGCGCTTGATGAAGTTCGCCGCAAAGCGTTGGGAAATGCCGTTTGCGATCGGGATGTTGATTGCACCGGACAGCCTGACACCGCGATAATTTTCAAGCTGCGCGTCGACAAAGCCTTCGAACTCTTCAGTCGGGCGCTTGGTGATGAAGTGGATGACGCCGCCCGTCGTGTTGCGGCCGAACAGCGTCCCCTGTGGCCCGCGCAGCACCTCGATCCGCTCAAGATCGAAGAACTCACCAAAGGAGCTCCCTGACTGCAGGAAGACGCCGTTTACCAGCACGCCGATATTGGTGTCGCCGGTCCCGCCGAACGAGGCCGAGCCGACGCCACGAATGGTGATGTTGCGATTGGCCGACAGGGTGACGTTCGGCGCATTGAACTGCAGGTCCTTAGAGTCCTCGATCCGCGCGGCGGCAAGGTCGGCGCTGGTCAGGGCAGTGATCGCAATCGGCACGTCCTGAACGTTCTCGGCGCGCTTTTGAGCGGTGACGATGATCTCGCCCACCGTATCGCGTGCCTCCGCCTGCGCTTCCTGCGCCTGACCGGGCGTGCTCATGCCCGCGATGATCGCAGACGCGGCTGCCGATGCAGTCCACCAACGACAAACTCGATTGATCACGGAACCCTCTCCCCTTGTTCTTTCCTCCTCATACCGCGTTGTTGGACAAGTCGTCAATATAACATACGTGCACCATCTCTTTCGGTCTTAGCGGCGCCACTTTCCTCAGCCAAGAAAGCTTGTTGTTGTAAAGGACGTCATCAGACCCAACGGTGGCTGCGATCATCCACCTTCCCGGTGGCAGGTCGCGACAGGCCGGTGTGGACGCAGACCGCGGCGTCGTTCCCGCATTGGAATCTGCAATGTCGATCCTTGAGCATCTCGGCTCTACGTCGAAGCCCAGCGAGCCTTCTGGAAAGAGTCGGATGAATGATCCGGTGCCAGCACTCGGCTCGATTATCAGGAACTCACGTGGATCGAACTGCTCTTGGAATGACTCGAAGTGGCTGCCGCACTTTCTGCGTCATGAAGTGGAGCGCGGCATCGCCTATCGCCTGCAGGAGAGGGCGTGGGGTGGGCTGCCGATCGATCTTTGTCGCGAGCTTGACGGCCGTGCGACTATCTCCGTTCCGGGTCAGAAGCCAGAGAAGACAGGCCCGAGACTTCGGCTGAAGCCCGGCAATCGGCTCGTCCGCCGCTGGCGTGGGACGACCTACTCGGTGCTGGTCACGGAAGGCGGCTTTCTGTTCGAAAGCCGGAGCTACTCGTCGCTGAGCACCATAGCGACCGAGATCACCGGCACACGCTGGTCGGGCCCGCGCTTCTTCGGCCTCACGGAGAGGGCAGCATGACCAAGCTTGTCCGCTGCGCCATATACACCCGCAAGTCGACCGAGGAGGGTCTCGAGCAGGAGTTCAACAGCCTGGACGCGCAGCGCGAGGCCTGCGCTGCCTATATCCTCAGCCAGAAGCACGAGGGCTGGAGCCTCATCCTCGAGCAGTTCGACGATGGTGGTTTCTCCGGCGGCAACTTGGATCGGCCCGGGCTTCCCGCGCTGCTGGATCAGGTCAGAGCCGGCAAGGTCGCTGTGATTGTCGTTTACAAGGTAGACCGCCTGACCCGCAGCCTGTCGGACTTCGCCAAGATCGTCGATGTGCTGGACGCGGCCGGAGCATCCTTCGTGAGCGTCACACAATCGTTCAACACCACGACCAGCATGGGGCGCCTGACACTCAACGTGCTGCTCTCCTTCGCCCAGTTCGAGCGCGAAGTGACCGGCGAGCGCCTCCGCGACAAGATTGCCGCAGCCAAGAAGAAGGGCATGTGGATGGGTGGCAATCCGCCGCTCGGCTACGATGTCGCGGACCGAAAGTTGATCATCAACTTCGCCGAGGCTGACACCGTTCGCCACATCTTCAGCAGCTATCTCGAAGCTGGCTTAGTGCGGTCACTGCTGGAGCGCCTGCATGAGGAGGGCGTTACCACCAAGTCGCGGGCTGGCCGAGCCGGCATCCCGTTCGGCCGCGGCAGCCTTCGACACCTTCTTCAAAACCCGCTCTATCTGGGTGAGGTGCACTTCAAAGGTGGCGTTTACCAGGGACAGCATGAAGCAATCATCGACCGAGTGCTCTGGGACGCCGTTCAGGCCAAGTTTGCGGCCGCGGCAGTCGATCGGGGTGAAGGTCGCCGGGCAACGGAGCCGAGCCTCCTGAGCGGATTATTGTGGGATGCGAATGGGGGGCGGATGACGCCGAGCCATGCCGTAAAGAACGGTCAGCGGTACCGCTACTATGTGACGCTGGCAGATCATCAGGTGAACCATGCAGCTTTCCGCTTCTCCGCTCCGCTGCTGGAGCAGGCAGTCACCAGCCGGATCGCTGAATGGCTTAGCTCTGCTCAACCAGTCGATCGCGCCGATGCAGACCTGGTGGCAGCCCGCCTCGCGCAGAGCCGCGCCGATATCGCGATGCTGCGGGAGCCGACTCCCGCCGATCAACAGGCAACCATCCGGCGGTATGTTGAACGTGTCCAGCTTGGGCCAGGACGACTCTCTATCCAGACCCGCGTTGTGGAGGGACTGCGTCCGACCCTGCTAATGGCAACTCTGGGCCGCATCCGATGCGGAAACGGCACGCGGATCGTTGTTCGTGCCGAGCCAAGTTCGAGCGGGGGCGTTGACGAACAGCTTGTGCAGATCCTGGCTAACGCAAGGGCAGCCCAGAAGCTGTCGCAAGCGCATCCATCCAGGACCCTCGCGCAGCTCCCCAAGCTCGCCGGCGTCTCCGAGCAGCGGGTGAAGCAGCTTCTGCGACTGAGCTTCTTGGCCCCCTCGATCGTTGCTAACATTGTCTCCGGCGAGACTCCCGAGGTCATAGCCGGAACGAGCCTTCGCCACCTCAGCGACATCGCGCTCGACTGGGCTGAGCAGCGCCGAGCCTTCTGCTCGCCTGCCGCCTCGATCTAGCCCGCATCTAAACCGATTTCGCGAATTGCCGCTCGGGAGAACCGAGCCCGCTCTGAGCGGACTTGTCGATGTCGAAGCCGTCTCTGCGGATTAGCTGGCCTTCTAGCGCCCGAGTATGTGACGGAACTATCGCGAATTATCCGCCTGCAGGCGCCTCGCCGCCGGAGACACTCCGATCGGGGGACTGCGTGGAGCGGGTAGCGGGAATCGAACCCGCGCGTTCAGCATGGGAAGCTGACAGGCTACCATTACATCATACCCGCATGGCGCGCCGGCACACTTAGCTGCGGCCTCGAGCACGGGCAAGGTGGCGCGGCCAATCGAAGGCGGCAACAAACTGTGATTCGATGCCCGATATCCACGTAATCCACAGGCGCCTGTGGGTTGCCGCGACTCGGATCTCATGAGAGCTTCTCTTTGTGGTTCGGAGCGACCGGCCGGAAACGGCAAGCGAGCTTTGGAACACCGCCCGAACCGCCAAGCTCTTTCGAGAGCGGGCAGGGAAAGGCGGGGCGAGCGAGGACGATGAGATCGGCAAGAGGCGCAAGCCTCACGCGGTTCGCACTGTCCGGACCGTCCAGCGAAACCTGAGCCTTTGGGCGAGGGGATAGCGAAAGGAGCGGCCGAGCGAGCAGCAATGCTTTGACAGCCAATCCGACCAGGGGATCACCGGTGCAGCGATGCACTTGCGAGACCCGAGAGGGAGCACCTGACCGAGAGGCAAAGGACTTCCGATCCGCCCAGCCCTGCGGCCACCCTTCGGGGCAGCGCAGCGGGCCGGGAAAGTGGGGGCTGATGGCAACATCAGCCCCCATTATCATCTGGGCGCCTGTCTCCGTTCATCGGTGTCGTTACCTCTGGCGATGGCTTTGGAACCATGTTCGGGAAATGTCCTCAGCCAGCAGGAGGCGGCCCAATGAAAGCATCCCCGCATCATGGCCGTGCCGCGATCCTCGCAGCTTCGATCGCCCTCGTCTCGGCCGCTCATTCATCGGCGGCCTATGCCTTGGCACCAGCCGCTGGCAGCGCGCCGGCGGAGCAAAGCGAAAGCGACGCCTATAGCCGGTACGAACTGCTGGAGCCCGGTTCGGGCAAGTTCCGCATTCTTTACGAGGTCTCTGCCACGACGCCCGGCGCGCGCTTCTACTTCAACCCGATCCGCAAGGGCAGCATCGCCACCGACGAGCGGGTCATAGATCGCGCGACGGGTAAGGCGCTGCCTTTCGAGATCGTCAGCGGCGCAGTCGCGCGCGCTGGTGGCGTGCGCGGCGCGGATGCCGATGGGCAATATATCCGCGTGACGCTGGCCCGGCCTGTCCCGGCGGGTGGAGAGGCGCGCATTCTCATCGACAAGACCTATGCCGACCCGAAAAGCTATATCGCCGATCGCGACACCATCACCTTCGACCGGTCGCTCGGCGTCAAGCGCAACGCGGTCGTCTTGCCACCCGGCTATGAGCCGGTTGCCGTGAACTATCCCGTGCAGGCGCTGCAAGAGCGTGACGGCCGCATCAAGCTGAGCTTTTGGAACGTCGGCCCGGCGGCGGTGCCGCTTGTCGTCAAGGCGAAACGGGCGAAGGCGCCGGCCGCTCCACCGGCCAGCCTTGCCGATCGCCTTCAGGAGCGGGCCAGCCAATCTCGCGAGATCGTCTATTACCTGGGCGAGCCGGAAACGCACAGCTTCGACCTGACCCACGACTATACCGAGACCCGACCGGGGGTGAGCGTCTACACGAACATCGTGCGCGCGGGCAGCCGCGTGACCAATCCGTCCGCCCTCGACCTCGACACGGGCGAAAGACTGAGCGCCGAAACGCTGAAGGGCGCCGCCATCGCAAAGGCGGGTGGCGATGCGCCCGATGCCACGGCCGATACCGAGGCCGTGCTGTTCCGTTTCAAGCCGCCGGGAGCCGGTGAAACTCGCCGGATCCGCATATCGGAGACCTATACCGATCCCGAGCGCTACAGGCGCGAGGGCGACACGCTGGTCTGGGACCGATCGTTCGGGCGCCCGGTCAATGCTGTGGTTCTTCCCAAGGGGTGGACGCTTTCGAACAGCTCGTCGCCGGCCACGATCACTACTCTCGACGATGGCCGCGTGCGGTTGGACTTCATCAATCCGCGGGCCGACGAGCTGTCGGTCCTGATCACGGCCCATCGACGCAAATAGCCGGGCGGGGCCGCCCCACCGCAAACCACTTCTTAGGCTGTTCCGCCTATGCGCGAGGGGTGCGCTTTGCTTACACATCTTTGGACGGGTGGCGTGGACAAGCGGCGCTGGCCCTGCTGGCGTTCGCTGCCGGTTGCCTGGTCTGGCTTTCGGGGGTTGGCGCGGCGATGGATCGGGCGCTCGATCCGGTGCGCTTCTCGACCTGGTCGCAGGAGCCCTCGGGGCAACTGGTCATCGTCGAACTCGACGCCGCGAGCGCCGCCGCGATCAAGCGCTGGCCCTGGCCGCGCGACCATTATGCCGCGGCCGTCGACCGGCTCCGGGAGGCCGGCGTTTCATCGATCGTGTTCGACGTCGATTTTTCCTCACCCTCGACGGCGGACGGCGATGCCGCCTTTGCGGCCGCGCTCGCCCGTAGCGGCGGCCTGGTCGCCCTGCCGACCTTCGCCCAGCAGGCAAATGCGCGCGACCGGCGGAGCATCGACAATCTGCCGCTGCCGGCATTCCGTGACCATGTCGCCATGGCTTCGGTCAGCATCGCGCCCGATCCGGACGGCACGGTGCGCTCGGCGCCGCTCGCGACGATCACCAGCGGTATGCCGAGACCTTCCTTGTCCGCCTATATAGCGGGGCGTTCGGGCTCCGCCGATCGCGCCTTCCCGATCAACTACAGCATCGACGCGAGCCGTATTCCGCGGCTGAGCTTCGTCGATGTGCGCGACGGCCGCTTCGACCCGGCGGCGGTCCGCGGGCGGCAGGTGCTGATCGGCGCCACCGCAATCGAGATGGGCGACCGCTACGCTACCCCGCGCTTCGGCGTCCTGCCCGGGGTTGTCATCCAGGCGCTCGCGGCCGAGACGCTCTTCGCCGGCATGCCGGTGGCGCTCGGGCAGCCGGCCGCGCTCCTGATCGCACTGATCCTGGCGCTACCGGTGCTCCGGTCCCGCTCGCCCCGAAGCTGCGCGATTGCCTCGGTGCTGATGCCCGCAACCCTAGTGGCAAGCGCGATCGTTCTTCAGTCGGTCTGGCAGATCATGCTCCCGATCGGCGCGGGGCTGGTGCTGCTGGCCACGGCGGCGCTGGCCCGTCTTGGATTAAGCGTCGGGGAGAGCTTCGAGACACAGCGCCTGACCGACCAGCATACCGGCCTCCCGAATCGCGCCGCGATGACGATCGACCAGAAGCAGCGGGCGCCGGCGACTTTGGCGGTGCTTCAGATCACGAACTTCGAAAGCCTGCTCACCGTGCTCGGGGCGGAAGCCGAAGGCGATCTGGTGCTGCGCCTCGCCGAACGCGCGCGCTTTTTCGCGGAGAGCGGACGCGTCTATCGCGTCGCGGACCGTCTCCTGGCCTTTGGGCTCAGCGATGCCCCGGAGGGGGCGGAAGCGCTCGGCGGCATGCGCGCCATGATGATTCAGCCGGTCGAAGTGAGGGGACGACGCGTCGATGCGTCGGTCTCGCTCGGCATTGTCGGTACGGACGGGGGCGCGGGTCTCGCCCAGGCGGCGCTCGCGGCCGAGGAGGCGGCGGCGGCGGGGACTTTCTGGCGCCGCTTCGCGAGCGACGAGGCGCAGCTGACCGACCAGGTCTCGCTGATGGGCGAGCTCGACCGCGCCATTCTCGATCGCCGGATCCGCGTCTTCTACCAGCCCAAAATGTCGGTCGGGACCAACCGCATCATCAGCTGCGAGGCGCTGGTGCGGTGGGAGCATGAACAGCGGGGCATGATCAGCCCGGATCTGTTCATCGGGCTGGCCGAGCAGACCGACCGCATCGCGCCGCTGACGCTCCATGTCGTCGAGCAGGTGTTGGAAGATCTCGCGCAATGGCACCGGCGCGGCAACCGCATCTCCGCTGCCATCAATATTTCGGCCAAATTGCTCGGCTCCGACAGCTTCAACGACGAGCTCTGCCGGCTGCTCGCGCGCGGTACGGGGCCTGTCACGTCGCTGGTGTTCGAGGTGACGGAGTCGGCGGCGCTGGCTGACTCGGACGAAGCGGCCGCCATCTTGGAAGGCTATCGGCAGCTCGGCATCACCATCTCGATCGACGATTACGGGACTGGGCAATCGACCTTGTCCTACCTTCGCCAGTTGCCGGTGTCGGAGCTGAAGATCGACCGCAGCTTCGTGCAGAATGCGCATATCAACACGAACGATGCGGTCCTGGTCCGCTCGACCGTGCAAATGGCGCACGAGCTGGGGCTGAAGGTGGTCGCCGAGGGGGTGGAGACGGAGGAGTGCCTTGCCTTCCTCCGCGAGATCGGCTGCGACATCGCGCAGGGCTATCTGATCAGCCGGCCGGTGCCCGCCGAGGCATTCGAAATGCTGCTGACGACCGACGCCCGCCGCGCCGCTTGAAGGCTGGCTAGAGAACCCGCGACAGGCGCAGCGAGATGCGGGGGCGCTTGTCGCCGGTGTCGAACCGGTCCTTGTCGAGCGGGAAAGCGAGTTCCGCCATCGCCTCGAACCTGCCCAGGCCCAGCCGTGTGCCGAAGCCGGCGGAGGCAAGCGTGCCTCCGGTCTTTTCCGGGCCGCGATTGGTGACCTTGCCGCCATCGGCGAAGACATAGAGGTGCGAACGCTCGATGAGCCTGTCGGCGATCTTGCCGGTGTCGAAGCGCAGTTCGGCCGAGCCGAGCAGGCCCTCGTCGCCGGTCCGTTCCGCGAAATCATAGCCGCGGCCGAAGGCAGGGCCGCCGGCGCCGATCTCGGCGGTGGCGAGCAAGGCACGCGAGGCGACTTGACCTGAGGCGGACAGCAACAGGGTGGTGCGCGGAAATAGCGAGCGGATCCAGTCCGCGGTGAAGCCGAGCGCCACGAAGCGCGCGTCGCCATCGACGCGGGAGCGGAGCGGCTCTCCGAGGCGGGACACGCGGTCCAGCGGCAAGCCTATGGTGAAGGCGAACTGCCCGCGAGCCGTGCCTCCCGCCACTTTGCCGATGCCGTCCAGCGTGGCGGTGAGCGTGTCCAGCCGGTCGCGCCGGAAGGTTCCCCCCTTGGCCCGCTGATCGGTTTCGATATGGCGCAGCTCCAGCGCGCCAACGACGCTTGCCGAGCGCGTGCGGGCAATCGGTTGACTGACCAGGATTGCAGCGTCGACGGATTCACCGACGATCCTGAGCGGCTTGAGCAGAGCGCCGGGCCGGGACCTGCCATAGGAACCCGCGACCGAGATGGCCCCGCCATCGGGACCGAACGGCATCTGATAGCGGCCGCGCAGAAAGACGAACTCGGACAACTGGGGTGCGGTGTTGGAGAGCAGGACCGCCAGTTCGTCGCCGTCCTGCAGGATCTGGCGCGCCGACCCCAGCAGCGTCGAACGGATCGGGCCCACTTCCTCGCTGCCACGATTGTCGAGCTGGGCATAGCCGCTCGCCCGGTCCCGCGCGATGGTGACCAGCATAATGCTGAAACCCTGTTCGCGGGTCAGCCGGCTTTCCGTGACCGTCACGCCCGGCAGGTCGCCGACCAGCGACAGCGCGCGCTCCAGATCGGTTCTCCGGACCGGACGGCCGGTGACCAGAGTGCGGCTGAGCAGGCGATCGGCGCGGATGCTGGTCGCGCCCACGACGCGCACCGCATCGATGCGGCCTTCGTCAACCTGCACGCGGAGAACGCCGCCGGCCATATCTTGAGGTTCGATGCTGGCAGTCGCAAAAGGGTAGCCGGCGCGGCGCGCCTCTGCCGCCACGTCGGAGACGAGGCTGGCCAGTTCCGTCCTGTCGAGTTCCCGCCCCACATAGCGGAGAATGACGTCCGCAAAGCGATCGGCGGGCAGTTCCGATCCGGTGACGAGAATCGCCTGGGGCGTGACCTTAAGCGCGGGCAGGGCGACCGCCGCGGACGGCGCGGCGATGAGAGGGGCTGCGCGCCGCGCTGGCTCCTGCACTCCGCGCGTCGGCAGCGCCTGTTCGGTGATGGTCGGGTCGGCACGATCGAGAATCACCTGTGCTGCCGCTTGGTGCGACAGCAGCAGGCTGACGAGGGCAGCCGTGATAAACAGATCGGATCGCTTCATCGACGCGCCTTTGACCATCGCCACCCGATAAAGAGCTAACACTGTGAAAAGCTTAACGCTGCAACAGCCCTAACGGCTGGTTAAGCGCATCCGGGAAGACCCCGGTAACCTGCGCCCGAGCATGACAGGTCGGAGGACCCGGCCTGCGCCGGGGGGAGGACGCGATGCGTAACTTGATGATGGCGGCTCTGGCCGTAACCTGCTCCAACGCGGCGATCGCCGCGGGCACGCCGGAATGGACGGTCAGCGAGTCTTCGGGCCCCGTGCAGATTTCGCACAACGGTCTGGTGAAGGTCGCGACGCGCGGCGTGGCGGTGAAGGCCGGCGGCGTCGTCACCACCGGGCGCGGCGGCCGCGCCGTGCTGGTGCGCGGTACCGAATATATGATGGTCGCGCCGTCGTCGCAGCTCCGGCTTCCCGGCGAGGAGAGCGGCAAGGGCATCACTCGCGTGTTCGAGGACTTCGGTAACGTCGTCTTTATGATCAAGAAAAAGATCACGCCGCATTTCGAAGTGAAGACGCCGTATCTGGCCGCGGTGGTGAAGGGCACCACCTTCTCGGTCGGCGTCGGCCCCAAGGGCGCCTCGGTGCAGGTGCTGGAAGGCGCGGTCGACGTGTCGACGCTGGATGGCGGTGCGCGCGACCTGTTGCGGCCGGGCACGGTGGCGCTGGTCGGCGCCGACAATCTGCGGCGGATGCAGGTCGATGACGGCCAGACCAAGCGCGTGATCGACAGCACCGGCTCTGGCAGCGCCCCCGCCCCGGCTCCGGCGGAGCAGCCGGCGGTGATCGTCGCCTCCGCTCCGCAGGAGCAGCCGGCAGCCACCGTTATCACGCAAGCCGTGGTCGAGCAGCCGGTGTCGCTCGAGGACACGACCGGCGGGCTGGTGAAAGGCGTGGTCGGCGGCGCTCCGGCCGAGCTAGAAGCCTTGACCAGCGCCTCCCAGGTGACGGCGGAGGCGAGCAAATCCACCGTGGAAGCGGTTCAACTGGCGAGCCTCGTCGTCTCGACCGGCGAGACTTTGGTCCAGGCCAATGCCACGGCGGAGAAGCAGACCGGCGAGGCCGAAGCTGCTGCGGCTGCGAAGGCCAAGGCCGATCAGGCTGCGGAAACAGCCAAGGCTGCGGCCGAGGTGACCGCTGCGGAGGCGGCAAAGGCTTCCGCTGAGCAGGCCGAGCGCAATGCCGTAAAGGCTGCTGCCGATGCGGCGGCCGACAAGGCTGCGAAGGAAGCGGAAGCGGCCGCCGAGCAGGCCCGCGCGGCCGAAGCGGAGCGCAACGCCAAGCTGGCGCAGCAAGCCAAGGCCGAAGCCGAGGCGAGTAAAGCGGCCAAGGCCGCCGAAGAGGCGAAGCGCGCGGCCGAGGACAAGGCTGCTCGCCAGGCTGCCGAGCTTGCGGCCCAAAAGGCGGCGGACAAGGCAGCGGCGGCTGAAGCTGCAGCCGCGGCGGCTGTTGCAGCCGAAGCGGCGCGTGCGGAGCGGGAGGCTGCAAAGGCTGTCGCCGAGGCCGCTGCCGACAAGGCCGCCAAGGACGCGGCCAAGGCTGCGGAGGAGGCGGCGAAGGCGGGTTCCGACGCCGCCGCACAGGCCGCTGCCGAAAAGGCCGCACGCGACGCTGCCAAGGCTGCCGAGGACGCGCAGAAGGCGGCGGAACAGGCGGCCCAGGCTGCTGCCGACACGGTCGCTCGTGACGCCGACAGGGAAGCTGCAAGGCTCGCCGCCGAGGCTGCCAAGGCGGCCGAAGAGGCTGCTCGGGAAGCCGCTCGCCGCGCGGAGGAAGACGCTGCGAAACTCGTGGCCAAGGCAGTGAAGGACGCGGAGGCAGCTGCCGAAAAGGCTGCCAGGGCCGCTGAAGAGGCGGCGCAGGCCGAGCTGGACAAGGCCGCGCGCGAAGCCGCGAAGCTTGCAGAAGCGCAGCGGGCCGAAGCGGCGGCGCTGGCTGCGGCAAAGGCTGCCGAGGAGGCGCTGAAGGCCTCCCAGGAACAAGCCGCGAAGGAAGCCGACCGCCTGACGCGGGAGGCCGAACAGGCTGCAGCCCAGGCCGCGGCCGATGCAGCCAAAGCTCAGGAAGAGGCGGCCAAGGCGGCGCAAAAAGCGGCCGAGGACGCGTTGAAGGCCGCAGAGAAGGCTGCCGAAGACGCGGCCAAGCAGGCCTCGGGCTCGGCTCAGGAGACGATCAAGAAACTTGGCATCACTCCGGCCAAGATGTGAGGCGACCGCCATGGCGACCGGACCTGGCGCGGCCGACACCGCTCCCCGCGCTGCCAACCGCTACAAGACTTTCCTGCCTTGTGCGGTCGAGCAGAATGGCACCCCCAATCGTGCCCACATTCTGAATGTGTCGCTCACCGGCGCGATGATCGCGACGCCCGAAACGATGCGGCCCAGGGATTGGATTTCCCTGCAGTTCCAATCCGTTTCGTACAAGGCGGTGGTGGTCTGGGCGCGGGATCACCGGGCTGGCCTGCGCTTCAGCCTGCCCTTGCCGCAATCGACCTTGCAAAAGCTGATCGCCTGACTGCCGAGTAGGCTGCGCAAAGACCGGAGCGGCCGGCGGGCAACCGCCGCGCTCTCCGCGCTGCTCGATTGACGCCGGCCCGAAAGCCACGCAAATGCACGGAAACCCGCGCATGGGCGGTTAGCTCAGTTGGTAGAGCATCTCGTTTACACCGAGAGGGTCGGCGGTTCGAGCCCGTCACCGCCCACCACTGCGCAGCAGGCGAGACGCGCCGACATGGCGCGCACGCCGGCAAGCGCGGCCGGCCTCGCGTGAAGCGGGGACCGACGGCGCGGGCTTTTGCCCGCGCCGCCCGCCTCAAAGATCAGGCGTAAGTGACCACCGGCCGCGACCGACGCCGTGCCGCCGCGCCGATCAGGGCGAAGCCGCCGATCATCATCGCCCAGCTGGCCGGCTCCGGCACGCCCGCGGCGACATAGCCGAAGCCGCCGCCAGCCTTGGCGACCAGCGCACCGCTCGCCGAGGTGACCAGCACGGCCTCACCGGCTTGCGTGGTGGCGGTCAGTCCGGAGAATTTCGCAGTGTTGAAGAAGTCGATCGTGGCGCCTTCATCGACACTGTCGGCGTACATCCAGGCGGCGAGGGTGAAGCTTTCGCCCGCAAGCACCTCGAAGTCGAGCGTCAGCGTCGTCGGGTCCCAGGACCGCTCGATGCAGCTCACCTCTTCGACGCACAGCGACGCCATGTCCAGAATGGCGGGCGCGCTCGCGAGGGTAGCGCGGGTGTTGCCCAAGGTCGTGCCCAAGGGCGTGCCGTTATTGTAGAAGATGGGCTGGCCGGTCGGCATATCGGGAGTGCCGCCGCGGAAGAAGTCCTTGTAGTAATAGCCGCCCTGATAAAAGCCGCCTTGCGCATTGTAGGTGACGATCCGGAAGACGTCGTTTTCCACGTCGTGCGTGAGCTCGCTGGCGAGTTCGCCCGGCTGCCCGGCATTGTTGCGGAAGTTGGTGACCGTCCGCGCGTCGTTGCCCATGTTCATCTGCGTGAAGTTGCCGTTCGGCTGCTGACGCTGGAGATAGACGGTGTCATAGCCACGGCCGGGGGAAAGCGCGGCGAAACGGCCGCCATGTGCCTCTTCGTTGACGGCCGCTATCGTCCAGCCGCCGCCGCGCATGGCATAAACCTTAAAGCCATATTCAGGAGCGTCGTCGCCCATCTCGCCCTTGAAATCGGCGAGGCCGTCGACGGTGAAGGACAGGCTCATCTTGACCTTGGTGCCCGCCGGCCCTTGCGCCGTGTAGGTGTCCATCCAGGCAGAGGTCGCGGTCTGGTCCTGCAGCAGGCTGCTGCTGGAATAGACTTTGTTGACGCCATAGTCAGTCAGCACGCGGCCATTGGTCGTCGCGTCGCTGAAGGAAACCAAACGGCCCGCGACCGTGCTGACGCGATCCATTTCCGTCTCGTCGTCCTCGAGTTCGGTCGTGATGGCGCTGAGAATCTGCTTCTGCGCGTGGGCCGGCGAAGAGACGCTGACGGCCAGGATTGCAGCCGACGCGAACAGCTCGGCCCGATGAAAAGCTACCATGATTAACCCCCTGAACAAGCGACGGAAATCGAGTCGCTAACGACTCGTTAGCCATTCGAGCTTTGGGGCAGATAGGAAGAAACAGCCATTAGGCCGAATGGCCTAGCTTCTGTGTCAAATCGGCACGCAGGTGCCGGTCAGAGGCTCCGCACCAGCCGGACTGCGCGGGCCAGCCAGGGTGGATCGGCATAGACTTGCTGCCGGGCGCCGACGCCCAGTGGGAGTAGATGGATCTTCCCTTCCTCCCGCCCGAGCAGACGGCCGAAGGCGAAGCGGCCGGCGGGGCGGGGGACGAGCACGTCGCGGTTGAGGGCGCTGGTGAAGGCGTCCGGCGACAGGCGTTCGCACCAGATTTCGTCGCCCGCGCGATAGTCGCCGACCGAGGCTTCGGCGATCACCGCCACCAGTTCAGGCGCGGGCTGGGGCGCGATCACCACGCCCTCCTTGCGCGGCGCCCGGGCGCCGTCCGGTCCGATCAAGGCGGCGACCGGCAGGTCCGGCCGTTCCGGCAGCTTGACCAGATCGGCCGCCTCCACGCCCAGTGCCGCCGCGATGCGGTTCAGCCAGCCGACCGAGACGGTGCGTGTGCCGGTCTCGAGCCGGCCGATCGTCTGGGCGGTGGTGGGTGGTTTGCAGCGCCTGCCGACCTCTTCCAGCGTCAGCCCTTTGGCGCGGCGCACTTCGCGGATGGCGGTGATCATCGGGCGATCCTTGTGAAACCAAATCGGTTCACTGCTGTCCTACATCCCAGCCATTGTGGCAAGCCCCATCGCGTGGTGATTCGCGGAGGCAAGCAGATGGGCAGAGTGTTGGCGGAGCGGCGGCTGAAGGGCCCGGGCAACCGCAGCGTGACGGTGAATCTGGCTGAATCGCCGCTGGGCTGGCTCGCCTCGCGGGGCCGGATCAGCGAACGGCAGCTGATCGCGGGCGAAACGCTCCGTGCCGATTGGGAGCGAGCCGGGCTCAGCCCCAGCGTCACGATGCGCTGGGACGCCTCGCCGAGGGGCGTCAAGGGCGGGGCGCTGGCGGCGGCACCCGATCCGACCACCAGTCAGATCGACGCCAAGCGCCGCTTCGACGCGGCGATCGCCCATGTCGGCAGTGGGCTGTCAGACGTGCTGTGGCGCGTCGCCTGCGCGGGCGAGGGGCTGGCGGATGCCGAGCGCGGGCTGGGCTGGCCGGCGCGGGCAGGAAAATTGGTGCTGGGCCTCGCGCTCGACCGGCTGGCCGATTTCTACCGGATCCGCTGAACCCGCACCGCCGCTCCCGCGTTCGGATTTCCCGAACAAGGAGAGCAACATGGCCGAAGAACATCCCCGCATTGCCGCCGCCCGCGCGCATGACGACAAGGATCTGATCGAGAATATCGAGCCGACGCCCTCGCACAGCGGTGTGTCTGGCGCCGGACCGGCGGAAGCGCTTGGCTCGCTCGACGAGCTGAAGACAGCGACCGGGGACGATCCGAGCCACACGCGCCTGAAAAAGTCGATGAAGGCGGACACATTCGTGCCGACCAGGGCCGATTTCGACGGGTAGACTGCCAGATCGTCATTGCGAGCGAAGCGAAGCAATCCAGCTTGGGCGCGAGTCCCGTCTGGATCGCTTCGTCGCTGCGCTCCTCGCAATGACGAGAGGCGGACTCAGCCGCGCTTGCGGACCGTGAAGCGCGTGAGCTCCCGCTTCGGCACGTCCCATTCGGGAGCGAGTTCGCTCGCTTTCTGGTAATCGGCAAGCGCGCCGGCATAGTCGCCGCCCATTTCGCTGCTGATGCCGCGGCCATAATGCGCCAGCTCCGGGCGGCGGGTGCGCCGTTCGATCGCGGCGCCGAACAGGTCGCGGGCCTGGCGCCAGTCCTGCTTCACCTTCAGCACCAGGGCCGCCTTGTTGAGATAAGCATCGGGCTCGGCCGGATCGAGCCTGATCGCGCGGTCGTAATCGGCAGTCGCGCCGGCCCAGTCGTTCAGCCGGGCGCGGAGGATGCCGCGATTGACATAGGTCGCCACCTGATCCTCGAAGCTCAGCGCTTCCTCGGCCAGTGCCTTGTCGCAGAGCTCGACCGTGCCGGGCGACGCCCGTTCCTTGTCCGCGGCTTCGAAGCACGACCGCGCATAGCCCGATCCGATCACCAGGCTGGACGCCTCGGCGGCACCGGGCAACAGCAGCGCGGCCGCCGCAAGCGAGAGGAAAGAGCGCATTCGACCCTCCATCGCTGGACGGCGCCAGTCTATCATGATTGCTCGGCGTGCAACAGGTCGTGCCGCCTGAGCGCATGGCGCAACTGGTCATAGGTCAGCGCCAGCGCTTTCGCGGTCAGCCGCTGATTGTAGCGGCAGCGGCGCAGCGCCGCCTCCAGCAGCCGCCGCTCATGCGCTTCGCATGCCGCCTTGAAGTCGCTGCAGTCGAGATCGTCATTGGCAGGGGCAGGCGAGGCCGTTTGAACCACTTGCGGGGCCGGCGTCATCGAGCGTGCCGCATCGCCTTTCGGCCGCCAGGGTGAAGCGAAGGGATCGAACTCGATCGCGTCGATGGCCCGCCCGGCATCCTCCCAGCGATAGACGGCGCGCTCGACCACGTTGCGCAGCTCGCGGACATTACCCGGCCATTCATAGCCGACGAGAGTCTCCATCGCGGATTTGGAGAAGCCCGGCCAGCGCTCCCAGCCGAGTTCCGCCGCCATGCGCCGGCCGAAATGGTCGACGAGCACCGGCACATCCCCTTCGCGGGCGCGTAAGGGGGGGAGGGTGATCACCTCGAAGCTCAGCCGGTCGAGCAGGTCGGCGCGGAAGCGGTTCTGCTCGACCAGTGCCGGCAAATTCTCGTTGGTCGCGGCGACGATGCGCACATCGACCCGCATCGGCCGCGAGGCGCCGATCCGGGTGACTTCGCCATATTCGACCGCGCGCAACAGCCGCTCCTGCGCCGCGGCGGACAGCGTGCCGAGTTCGTCCAGGAACAGGGTGCCGCCATCGGCTTCCTCGAAGCGGCCCGGTCGCGCCTTGGTCGCGCCGGTGAAAGCGCCCGCTTCATGGCCGAACAGTTCCGCTTCGATCAGCGTTTCGGGGAGTGCCGCGCAGTTCATGATGATCAGCGGACCGTCCCAGCGCGGGCTGAGGCGGTGAAGGCGTTCGGCGACCAGCTCCTTGCCGGTGCCGCGCTCGCCGATCACCAGCACCGGGCGGTTGAGCGCGGCGGCGCGGCTGGCCCGCTCGACCGAGTCCAGAAAGGCCAGCGACTGGCCGATGAATGCCCCTTCCCGCTCCATCGCCGAAACATGGCGAAAAATGCCAAGGCTTGGCAAGCGGCAATTATCCCGAGCTAGCTTTGTCGGGCGGAAACCGCAGTTTTCCGTCACTTTTTGGAGTTGGCACGCGCCCTGCAAAGTATTTTGCGAGGCCGCTGGCAAGGCGGCGAACAGACAGGATCAAAGGAGCACGCCATGTTCTCGTTCGAAGCCAAGAAGACCTTCTCCGCCATCCTCTGCACCGTGATCTTCAGCGCCACTTGCGTGCTGAGCGCGGTCGGACCGGCAGGGGCGGTCGAGGTTCGTCCGGTTTCCGCCGTCAGCACCCCTCTCGCTTGACGGCACAACCTGCCGGGGCGCTTGGCCCCCTTGTAGCGCCCCGGCACCCTTTCAGTTTCAGGAGTTCTCCAATGGGTATTTTCAGCCGAACCAGAGACATCATCGCCGCCAACATGACCGATCTGCTGGATCGTGCCGAAGACCCCGCCAAGATGATCCGCATGATCATCCTGGAGATGGAGGAGACTTTGGTCGAAGTTCGCGCCTCCGCCGCGCGCACGATCGCCGACCAGAAGGAAATGCGCCGTCACATCGCCAAGCTCGACAAGCTGCAGGAAAGCTGGGACGAGAAGGCCGAGCTGGCGCTGTCCAAGGGCCGTGAGGACCTCGCCAAGGCGGCGCTGCTCGAAAAGCGCAAGGCGGCCGACATGGCCGACCAGCTCAAGGCCGAGATCGAAGTGCTCGACGACGCCCTGCAGGCGTCCGAGGCCGATATCGCCAAGCTGCAGAGCAAGCTGCGCGAAGCCCGCGCCCGCCAGAACACGATCATGACGCGGCTGGAAAGCGCCCACAATCGCATGAAGCTGCGCGAGGCCTATTCGGGCGCACGGGTCGAGGATGCGTTCAGCCGCTTCGAAGTGCTGGAGCGCCGCGTGGACTTGGCCGAGGGCCGCGCCGACGCGGCCGGCATGGGCGAGCCGAAGACGCTGGAAGACCAGTTCGCCGAACTGCGCTCGAGCGATCAGGTCGATGAAGAGCTGGAAGCGCTGAAGGCGCGTCTGGCCAGCCGGGGAGCGTGATCAGATGGACGAAGTCCTAATGCCCGTAATCATCTGCAGCATCCTCTTCATCGGGATGCCGTGGATCATCCTCCACTATATCACGAAGTGGAAACAGCAGACCGGCACGATCAGCCGGGAAGACGAGAATCTGCTCGAAGAGCTGTACGAAACGGCCCGCCGTCTCGACGACCGGCTGCACTCGATCGAGCGCATCATGATTGCCGAAAATCCGGAGCTCGAGGTTCGCCGCCCTTCGCCCGAACTGCCGCGCGCCGAAGTCCGCCAGATCAGGGAGAGATAAGATGGCCGAGAGCCGTACGCGTTTCTACGTCGACAAGCAGAACAAGAAGTGGCTGGGCGTCTGCGCCGGGATCGCGGACTATATGGGGTGGGATGTCACCCTGGTCCGGATCGGTATGGTGGTGATCACGCTCGCCGGTGCCTTTCCCTGGTCGGTGATCGCCTATCTCGCCGCCAACTGGGTGGCCAAGCCCAAGCCATACGGCCTTTATAGCGACAAGGAAGAAGAGCAGTTCTGGCAGGGCGTCCGCCGCTCGCCGGCGCGGACCACCCGCGAAGTGCGCGGCAAGCTGCGCGACATCGATCGCCGCCTGGCCGACGTCGAACTCTATTACACCAGCCGCAACCGCCGCCTGGCCGACGAGATCGACAGCCTGCGCTGAGCGCGGCTGAATAGGGGAGAATCGCAATGAGTTGGGGTGGACCATTATTCATCCTCGCCATTATCGGAATGTCCTTCGTCTCGTGGATCGCGACGACATGGATCAGGGCCAGGCATGGCTATCCGGTGGAAGGCGAATGGGGCGGCACGGTCGGCAAGGGCGACCTCGCCAACAAACGCAAGGTCGAGCTGCTGGAGGCCGAGAATGGCAAGCTGCACGGCCAGGTCATTCGGCTCGAGGAGCGGATCGCGGTGCTGGAACGCATCGCCACCGACCCCGCCGAGCGGACCGCGCGCGAAATCGACGCGCTGCGCTGAGGGAGGATAGCATGGACAGGCTCGCATTTTTCGAAACCATGGCGCCGGTGATCGCGCTGACAGGCTGCGCCTGCCGAACTGAGCGCCCTTGATCGAAACCAGCGGCAGGTTTGTCGAATTTGGATCGAAGCACACGCCGCTTCGCGGCGGGACAGCACCCAGACAGGAAGACGTGACATGAACCCGTTCGAAATGGTGATCGGCATCGTGCTGATCGTGACGATAGGCCGGATCATCCAGACCAAGCTTGGCAGCGGGCGCCGCTTCGGTCCTCCGGGCAGCGTGGCGGCCGACAGCGGTGAAAGCCGCCGGCTTCGGGAAGAAGTCCGCACGCTTAAGGAGCGGGTCGCGGTGCTGGAGCGGCTGATCACCGACGATCGCGGCTCCCGCGAGCTGGAGCGCGAAATCGAGGCTTTGCGGTCGCGCGACAGCTGAGCGCGTGCCGGGAGGAGAGAAAAGATGGAACCGACCGTCTATCTGCAAATGGGAATGGTGGGCCTGGCCGGCATCGGCATCATGACCGCCGGCGCGCTGCGCGGCTGGAAGGGCTGGCTGGAGCTGAAGCGTATGGAACTGCAAGCGGCTCGGCAGGAGGACACGCTGCCGGCGCCGAACATGACCTCGCGCATCGAGATAGCCGACCTGAAGGAGCGCATCCGCAAGCTCGAAGCCATTGCGGCGGGGGTGGATCTCTAGGGCTCGATCGCGTTCCCTTGGATCGTCATCGCGAGGAGCGAAGCGACGACGCGACCCACGGAAAGGTCACTGGACTGGATTGCTTCGCTGCGCTCGCAATGACGAAGTGCTACTCGGCCGCGAGCGAGCCCTTGGACTGGCGCGGTGCGGAGCGGCAAGCAATACCGAGAAGGTTACAGCGGGTGCGGAGCCCTTCCTGGGTGCGTCCCATCAGCCGGGCTATATCCACCAGATACTCGCCCGCCTCGCAGCGGCGGCGCAGCTCCGCATCCTCTTCAGGCGTCCACCGTGCATGCTTTTTCGGCAGTGATCGCACCATGATCTCCTTGATAGGCCCGATGCTACCAGCTGCCGATTAAGCTTCGCTTAACCTTCGTTGCTGCTGCGGAACGATCCTTGCAGAGTCAGCAATTGCCCTTACGGCCATCGGCGCAGTCGCCAACCGACTCGACGTCGTTTGCAGCGCCGCGCAGCGTGTTCCAGCCTGACAGAGTAAGGCCACCGGCAACGGCCAGGATCACGAAAAGCTTTTTCATCATCGTCTCCATTCGCCTCCCGAGCAGCCTATCGCTGCAGGGGCGGGGCAGCGAAACATCCGCGTTGGCGAGCCGGTTCCGGAAGCGGCGCTAGTCCGCGCGGGCAGCAGGCCAAAGCGACAGGAGCAGGCCGCCAAGCAGCAGCGACGCCATTGTTCCATTGACGTAGAGTGGCACCTGGGAACTGCCGGTGCGTTCGACCGCATAGGCGGCGATGACTAGGCGTCGGGCCGCGAACTCCAGCGTGAACAGCAGGAAGACGAGCGGCGTCATCGCGCGGTAGCGGACCAGCGCCAGCACACCGATCAGGGCGAGCGCGATCTGGGCGACGGCATTGGCTGCAAACAGCATCAGCACGCTGTTCGCCGCTTCCGGTCCGTAGCGGTCGAGCGGGAAACCGTCGGCGCCCGCTGCGACCTGCCTGGTGTTCAGCACCGAGTTGATCCCGATCAGCAGCTTCAGCGCAACCAGCAGCGCGAGCAGCCACAAAGCGGCGCGCTTGCCGGAAAAGCGGTTGTCAATCAGGCGCGGGAAAAGCCGTTCCATCATCGACTTTGCTCCTTGTCTTCGTCGCCCGGAACGTGGCGCAATATGTCGGCGGGCTGACAGGCCAGCGCTTCGCAGATGGCATCAAGCGTCGAAAAGCGGATCGCGCGGGCCTTGCCGGTCTTGAGGATGGAGAGGTTGGCGAGCGTGATGTCGACCCGTTCGGCGAGCTGGCTGAGCGTCATGCGGCGATCGTGCAGCACATCGTCCAGTGTGACCTTGATCGCCATGATCAGATCGTCGCCTCCAGATCCTCGCGCATCAGAGCCCCTTCCGCAAACACCCGGGCGAGGATGAAGGTGAGGAGCACCGCCAGGCATCCCGCGATCGAGGGTCCCGCGTCGATGTCGATCGGGTGGCCCGGTCTCGACAGGCTCTCGGCGATGGCGGCAATGACGAGACCGATAATCTCCAGGCTCAGCAGGGCCCAGGCGATTGCCTGCAACCGGCGGGCGTTTGGGCGCACGAACGGATCGCCGCGACGGACGGTATCGACCATGGCCAGCATGCGGGTCAGCAGGAAATGATTGATCGGGACCCCGATCAGCCCAATGCCGGCAATAATGTAGAGCCCGAAGACGATCCGATCCGCTTCGGCGCCCGGCTGCAGTTCGAGCGCGGACATGATCCAGCGTTCCGCCGGCATCACCATGACCAGCACGATCATCGCCGCCGCAATCAGCCAGTTCAGCACGACCAGGATGCGCAGCAAAACATAGGCGACCGGCAAGGCTGCGGAATAGTGACCCGACACGACGTCCTCCCCAAAATATTATCGAATATCGATATCATCTATGCTGAAGATCAGCAAGAGATTTATCGATTTTCGATGTGTACGGGAGTCAGGCAGCTCTCAATCGGGTTAGGAAGTCGCCGGCCGCCGCAGTCAGGCTGCGGCTTTGCGCGTCCAGGGTGCCGGCAAGCGCCCGCATCGATTCGGTGAGTTCGTCGGTCTGCCGGGCGCGGTCGGCGAGCTGGGCGATGTTGGTTTGAACGTCTTCCGCGTCCTCGGCGGCAGCGGCCACGTTTTGGCCGATATGATCGGATGCCTGGCGCTGCTGGGTCACCGCCTCGGCGATCGCGGCGGCGCCTTCGCGCACCGACTCGACTTCCGCCGAAGATTTGTCGACCGCGGCGAGCGCTCCGGCGACGCGCTCGCGGATCGCGGCAGCGGTGGCGCCGATGCGGCTGATCGCGGCGCCGGTCTGGGTGGCGAGGCTCTTCACCTCCTGCGCGACCACAGCAAAGCCGCGACCCGCCTCACCGGCGCGAGCGGCTTCTATGGTTGCGTTCAGCGCCAGGAGATTGGTGTTGGCGGCGATGTCTTGGATCAGGGTCGCGACGCTGGCGATGTCTTCGGCGCTGACGGCAAGCTCGTTGAGCGCATGACGCGTCTCTTCGGCCGACCGGCGCGCGGTGCCGCTGGCCTTGACCTGATCGGAAACGCGGGCCGAGACATGGCCGACTGCTGCGACCATCTGTTCGGACGCCGCGGCGACGCTCGCGACGGCGCGGCTGGCGCTGGTGGCGCGATCCGACACGGTGACCGCCTTGGCACTCGCTTCGCGGCCGATATCGTGCAGCGTGCCCGATGATGTCTGAAGCTGCCCGACGGCCTCGCCCAGGCTGCGGACGACGGCCAGCACGCTCGCTTCGAACTGGGTGCCGAGGCGCAGCAGCTCCTCACGGTGGCGCGCCTGTTCGAGCGCACGAGCACGGTCGCGTTCGGCTTCGAGCGCGCGCTGCTCGTCAGCGCGGCGCTCAAGTTCGCGACGCTGGCGCTCGCGCTCGAGTTGCTCCGCTCGGCGCAGTTCCTCAGACGATGTCAGCTGGCCGACGAACAGGTTGGCGAGGTCGAAAAAGACGCGGACCAGCATGAACACGTAAACCGCGGTCCCGAAGTACAGCGCCGCAGGAATATGGATCGGCTGCATGGCAAAGGCGAAGGCCACAGCCGCGCCCATCACGCCGGTGTAGAGCAGGGCAGCGACCGGCAGCATGGCCAGGATCAGACCGCCGACGCACATCGCGGCAATGAGGATCGAGAAGAGGTAGATCCGGTCAGCTTCGCTGGCGGTGAGCAGCGGCAGAACCATCATCACCGACCAGACCACGCCGGTGATGAACGAATAGATGTGGAGGACGCGCCTTTGCTGAACCGGGCTATGATGGCGCACCCGGCAGAACGGCATGTGCGGCAGGTAAAATAGGCTGCTGACCGTCAGTCCGATGAGCGCCGCGCAGCTGGCGAGCAGCGGCACATTATGGTCGATGTCGATGAAGATCCACGCCAGCATGATGGCCGACAGGATGTTTATCGGGACCGCCTGCCTGAGCTGTTTGGCGACTTCGCGCACCTGCGCATCGACAATCTCCGGCCCGACCTGGAAGCTGCGCGTCACGCGGCGCCGCTCGGCGCGCAGGCCGAGGCGAAGCCGTAGCAGCAGTGAGGTCAGGTAAGTGCGCGCGCTCATGCCGGCAGCTTCTATGACCTGGATTGGTTAAGGGCGCGTCAACGGTTTGCGTGCGGACGGCGCCCTCCCTATTTGCAGGCTCAAACAAGGACTCCTGCGCCGATGACGACTCACAAGACCCGCATGCTGATCTTGGGCTCAGGCCCCGCTGGCCTGTCCGCCGCCATTTACGGCGCGCGCGCGGGGCTGAAGCCGATCGTGGTGCAAGGCATCCAGCCGGGCGGCCAGCTGATGACGACCACGGACGTCGAGAATTATCCGGGCTTTGCGGACGTGATCCAGGGCCCCTGGCTGATGGAGCAGATGCAGAAGCAGGCCGAGCATGTCGGCACGACGATGATGTACGACATCATCACGGGCGTCGACCTGTCGCGCCGGCCGTTCCGGCTTACCGGCGACAGCGGCGATGTCTATGAAGGCGAGACTTTGGTGATCGCGACCGGCGCCCAGGCGAAATGGCTGGGCCTCGACAGCGAGAAGACGCTGGCCGGCAAGGGTGTGTCGGCCTGCGCCACCTGCGACGGCTTCTTCTATCGCGGGAAGAAAGTGGTGGTGATCGGCGGCGGCAACACCGCGGTCGAGGAAGCGCTGTACATGACCAATCACTCGCCGGACGTGACTCTGATCCACCGGCGGGACTCGCTGCGCGCCGAGAAAATCCTGCAGGAGCGGCTGTTCGACAATGAGCGCATCTCGGTCTTGTGGAACAAGCAGGTCGAGCGGTTCGTGGCCGGCGGCTCGCCCGAAGGTCTGGTCGGCGTGGACCTTAAGGACACGGTGACGGGCGCTCACAGCCATGTCGCCTGCGACGGCGCTTTCGTGGCGATCGGCCATTCGCCCTCGACCGAGCTGTTCGCCGGCGCGCTGGCGCTGGACGAGGGCTATATCACGGTCGAGCCGGGCACTTCGCGCACCGCGATCCCGGGCGTGTTCGCTTGCGGCGACGTGATGGACAAGCATTACCGCCAGGCGGTGACCGCAGCCGGCACCGGCTGCATGGCCGCGCTCGATGCTGAGCGGTTTCTGGCGGAAGCGGAGTTCGCCGAGAAGAAGGCGGCGGCTGCTTAGCTCATATCCGTCATCTCGAACTTGTTTCGGGATAAGGCTGCAGTCACGCGGCGTTAGAGCGGACCCTCAAGCATCGGTCCGGTGGAAAGCTTATCCCGAAACGAGTTCGGGATGACGGTGATTCATTGCACCTTGCGATCGAGATAAGTGACCAGCGCGCCGAAGCTGCTCAGCATTTCGCCGTCCACTTCATCGTCTTCGATGACAATGCCGAGCCGGTCCTCGATCTCGGTCAACAGGCCGGCGACGGCCATAGAGTCGAGCTCGGGCAGCGAGCCGAACAGGCCGGTCTCCGCCTGGAACGTCGCAGCGCGTTCCGGGGCTATACCGAGCACATCCACCAGCACGGCGCGCACGGTGCGTTCGACCGTTTCGTGATATTCCGGGACCATGGCTCGCCGCGCTAGTCGAGCGGCGGGCGGCGGACAAGGGCCGCGGCGCGGGCGGCGAGCGCCGGCGCCCAGGCGGCGGGTCTTCGCGGGTTGAACAGGTCGAGGCGGCGGAGCACGCGGCGATCGTCCGCCCAATCGGCGAGATCGGCCTCCCGCCCATTGCCAAAATCGATATGCTGGGCGTGATCGACATTGATCGCATAACGCAGCATCGATGAAGTCAGCTGGTCGGAGGGAAAGAGGTGCTTCGCCTCCCGGTCCTCCGCGCGCCAATGGGCAAAGGCCTGGCCGTTCTCGACCGTCCAGAGCTGCGCGGCAACCGGCGCGTCGCCGACCCGCGCGATGCCGAGGCGCAAGGTGCGGTCGAGCGTCGCGTCCTGGCCGAGATCGCGCAGAAAGGCGTCGGTGCCGCCGAGCAGCTCGACTTCTTCCCAGAGGCGCGGGGTGACCAGATCCGCAATCTCGACATGGAGGCGGCGCGCGCCGGCCGCTATGCGTTCGTGGAGCCGGGCCGAGCAGGTCTCCCACACGTCCTCGAAATGACGGTCGCGTACCTCCAGCGTGAAGTTGGCAGGACCGGGCCGCTCCGCCACCGTCCAGCCGCCCCGCCTGAAACCAAAAGCGAGCAGCGCGGCATGTTCGGGCAGCATCGGCTCGAGCGTCAGCCGTGCCAGGCCGAACAGGCGCAGCCGGCGCGCGGCGGCGCGGACCAGCGCGCGCTTCAGCGCCTCATCGGGGTCGCCGAGGAAGATCGGCTGGAAGCGCGCGAAATGCGGGCCGGGCGTGGCGGTGGCGCGGTCGGGCCTTGTGCGGCCGAGGAACAGCCAGGCTTCCGCCGAACCGGCGCGGGCGCGGGCGATCAGCGGCCGCTCGCCAGGTGCGGCATGGTCCCAGACGCGCTTGAACCAGTCGAGCCGGGCAAAAGGCTCGGGCGCGGAGGACAGCCGGCCGCGCGCGGCGAGCTCGGCTGCCCGCATCGAGTCGAAATATTCCCCGGTGACCCACAAGGCGCTAGTTCCCCCGCTCGGCTCACGTTTGGACGGGGAAGGGCGGCGGTTGCAAGAGTTTGGCGCCCAAGTGCGGCGGATCGACGCGCTGACCCGCTGCGGGGCGCCCGACGCGCCAGCGCTGATCGCCGGCGGCGAGACGCTGACCTATGCCGAACTGGAGGCGCGGGTGGCGGCGCTTGGCGCCTGGCTGCAGGAACAGGGCGTCGCGCCCGGCGACCGGGTGGCGACCTGGCTGCCCAAGACGGTGACGGCTTGCCTGATGCCGCTCGCCGCGCCGCGCATCGGGGCGGTGCATGTGCCGGTCAATCCGGCGCTGAAGCGGGCGCAGGTGGGGTATATATTGGACGACAGCGGTGCCCGCTTGCTGGTGACGCAAGCGGCGCGGGCTGGGACGCTGGGGGCGGGGGATGTACCCGGCGGGTGTGAGATTCTCCTCGATCCTCCCCGGGACGGGGAGGGGGACCGCCGCGAAGCGGTGGTGGAGGGGGGCTGGACACAAATACCCGCGACGGCCCCCCTCCACCAGCCTGTGGCTGGTCCCCCTCCCCGTCCCGGGGAGGATTTGTGCGCCCTGCTCTACACCTCCGGTTCCACGGGTCGGCCTAAGGGCGTGATGCTGTCCCATGCCAATCTGTGGCTTGGGGCGGTGGCGGTCGCGGATTATCTGAAGCTCACGCCCGGCGACCGCACGCTGTGCGTGCTGCCGCTGGCCTTCGACTATGGGCAGAACCAGCTGCTTTCGACCTGGGCAGCGGGCGGGTGTGCGGTGGCGTTCGACTATCTGCTGCCGCGCGATGTTGTGAAGGCAGTGGAGAGATACGGCATTACGACGCTCGCGGGCGTGCCGCCGCTCTGGGTGCAGCTGGCGGAGGCGGATTGGCCGGCCGCGACCACGCTCAGGCGGCTGACGAATAGCGGCGGCGCCTTGACGGAGCCGCTGGTGCGCAAGCTGCGGGCGCTGTTTCCCGCCGCCGACCTCCATGCCATGTACGGGCTAACCGAGGCGTTCCGGTCCACCTATCTCGATCCGGAGCTGATCGACGCGCATCCGACGGCGATCGGCACCGCTATTCCGCATGCCGAGATTCTGGTCGTGCGGCCGGATGGGTCTCTGTGTGAGCCCGAGGAGCCGGGAGAGCTTGTGCATTGCGGGCCGCTGGTGGCGCAGGGCTATTGGTGCGATCCAGAGCGGACGGCGGAGCGGTTCCGGCCGGCGCCGGCGGACTCGCATTATGGCGGCATGGCGGTCTGGTCGGGCGACACGGTCGTGCGCGGGGCGGACGGGTTGCTCCGCTTCATCGGGCGCGCGGACGAGATGATCAAGACGTCCGGCAATCGGGTCAGCCCGACCGAGATCGAGGAGGCGGTGGCTGGAACCGGACTCGTCGCCGAGGCGGCGGCGTTCGGGCTTGCCGACGACAAGCTCGGCCAGGCAATTCTGTTGGTTGCACCGGGCGACGGAAAGGCGGAGGGGGAGTTGCGTATGGCGCTGAAACGCGAGCTTCCCGGCTTCATGCAGCCGGCGCGGATCGTCTGGCTCGACGAACTGCCGCGCTCGCCCAACGGAAAGATCGATCGGGCGGCGCTGAAGGCGCAGTTCGCGTGAAGCCGACCGGGCCGATCCCCGCGGACTTCGTGCCGGCGAGAGGACAGCTGCTGATCGGGGGCGCACGGGCGGAGGCGCTGGTCGCGCGGGCGGGCGATACGCCATTGTTCGTCTATGACATGGCGGTGGTGGAGCGGCGCGTGGCGCGCTTCCGGGCGGCGTTCCCGAGCATCGATCTTCATTATGCGCTGAAGGCGAACCCGTTCGTCGAGCTGGTCAAGCGGATCGCGCCGATGGTGGACGGCGTCGACATTGCGTCGATGGGCGAGGCCTGGGTGGCGTTGGGCGCCGGCGTGACGCCCGACTGCCTGTCCTTTGCCGGCCCCGGCAAGCGGGACAGCGAGTTGGAAGTGGCGATCGGGCAGGGCGTGCCGATCAACCTCGAGTCCGAAGGCGAGGCGGAACGGGTGCTGGCGATCGGAAACAGGCTCGGCAGGACGCCGAAGCTGGCGGTGCGGGTCAATCCTGACTTCGAGTTGCGCGGGTCCGGCATGCGCATGGGCGGCGGCGCCAAGCCGTTCGGAGTGGACGCCGAACGCGTGCCGGCGCTGGTGCGGCGCATCGTCGAAGCTGGCGCGGAGTTTCGTGGTTTCCACATCTTTGCCGGCTCGCAGTCGCTCGACACGGAAGCGATCATCGAGGCGCAGGCGGCGACGATCGCGCTGGCCGCGCGGTTGTCCGAAGCGGCGGGAGTCGAGCCGAAGCGGCTGAACCTGGGTGGCGGCTTCGGCATCCCGCATTTCGGCGGCGAGGCGCCGCTCGACGTGGAGCGGATCGGCGCGGCGCTTGAGGCCGGCTATGCCGGGCGGCCGGCCGTGCTGCGGGAGACCGGCTTCTGCCTGGAGCTCGGGCGGTGGCTGGTCGGCGAGTGCGGTGTCTATCTGACGCGGATCGTCGACCGGAAGGAAAGCGGCGGCCAGACCTTTTTGATCGTCGATGGCGGGCTGCATCACCAGCTCGCCGCATCGGGCAATTTCGGGACGGTGGTCCGGCGCAATTATCCGATCGCCGTGGCGGAGAAGTTCGGCGCCGAGCCGGACGAGACGGTGAATGTCTGCGGTTGCCTGTGCACCCCACTCGACCGTTTAGGCGATCAGGTGGCGCTGCCGCGCGCCGGAGTGGGCGACCTGATCGCGATCTTCCTCGCCGGAGCCTATGGCGCGAGTGCGAGCCCATCGGCCTTTCTCGGCCATGGCCCGGCGCGGGAACTGGTGGTCTAGCCGCGGATTAGGCGAGCGATCTCAAGGTTATGACCTGATTAACCTTTCCGAAGCGTAACGGGTTTATCCTGGCAGCAGGCAACCAGGATGACGCAGAATGAGCGGCTACGCCAACGCACCTTACGGGTTCGGTTTTGCTCCAGACCCGTTCCTGCCGCAGCTGAACGAAGCTCAGGCAGACGCCGGCGAGCAGCCTGACGAAGGCGATCATCCCAAGGAGCCGCGCTACAATTACAGCGCGATGCACTCCGCCATCAAACGCAACCGCGAATGGTATCGCTAGAGTAGAGTGCGATTGGCGGGAGCCGGTTTCGTCATGGCGAGCTTAGCGAAGCAATCCAGTGCGGCACCAAGGCCGTCTGGATTGCTTCGTCGCTGCGCTCCTCGCAATGACGAGGGGGCAATCAGCTCGGATGCGCTTCGGCCTCCCCTAGGCCGGGAGTCTCGCCCCCGTCGCCCGGATCGGGGATGTCGGTGTCGGGCGGCGGTGCGCCGACTTCGTCCGGGGCCTGGCCGGGATCCATCGGCGGGGTCTCCGGAACCGAGTCGGGCGGGGGCACGGTGGCCATCAGTGTCTCCTCTCCTTTGACCCAACGCCCGCGGCTTAAGCGGGTTGCTCAATAGGAAGGGCTGGTATAGACGCCCGCGACCGGCGGTCCGGCCGCGGGCGTGGCGGAATTGGTAGACGCACCAGATTTAGGTTCTGGCATCGAAAGATGTGGGGGTTCGAGTCCCTTCGCCCGCACCAATCCCGAGGCCCAAAGCACTGGACTCTCACACGAATTCTTGAAGGCGAGACATGCAGACTGTCGAGACGTTGAACGAGGGCCTGAAGCGGGCTTACACGCTGAAGATTACCGCCAAGGACATCGAAGCGCGCGTCGATGGCGAGATCAAGAAGGTCGCGCCGCAGATCAAGATGCCCGGCTTCCGCCCCGGCAAGGTGCCCGCCAATCTCGTCCGCAAGATGCATGGGCCCGCGCTCGAGCAGCAGGCGCTCGAGACCGCGGTGCAGGAAGGCGTGCAGCAGCTGATTGCCGAGAAGCAGTTGCGCCCGGCGATGCAGCCTTCGGTCGAGCTCGACGAGAGCTTTGCGCCCGGCAAGGACGCCGAGGTCAAGGTGACGCTGGAAGTGCTGCCGCAGGTGCCGGAAGCGGCGATCGACGGGCTGAAGCTGGAGCGGCTGACCGTTCCGGTGGAAGATGCCGAGATCGACGAGACGCTGAAGCGCATCGCGGGTAGCAACAAACAGTTCGAAGCGGCCGCCAAGCCGACCTACAAGGCGAAGACCGGCGACCTGGTGGTGATGGATTTCGTTGGCTCCGTCGACGGCGTCGAGTTCGAAGGCGGCAAGGGCGAAGGCGTGTCCCTGGAGCTGGGCTCCGGCCAGTTCATCCCCGGCTTCGAGGACCAGCTGGTCGGCGTGAAGGCCAATGACCAGAAGACGGTCGAGGTCACTTTCCCCGAGGATTATGGCGCCAAGCACCTGGCCGGCAAGGCGGCCAAGTTCGAAGTGACCGTCAACGAAGTGCGTTGCCCGAAGGAAACCGCGCTCGACGACGACTTCGCCAAGCAGCTGGGCCTGGAAGGCATCGACAAGCTGCGCGAGCTGGTGAAGGGCCAGCTGGAGCAGGAGCATAACCAGCTCACCCGCACGCACATGAAGCGCAAGCTTCTCGACCAGCTGGCGGCTGCCCATGATTTCGAAGTGCCGCCCTCGATGGTGGACGCCGAGTTCAACCAGATCTGGGCGCAGCTGGAGCATGAGGCCGGTCACGAGGCCGATCCGGAAGCCGCGCGCGCCGAGATGGAGAAGGATCGCGACGATTACCGCCGCATCGCCGAGCGCCGCGTGCGCCTGGGCCTGCTGCTGTCGGAGATCGGCAACAAGAATGGCGTCGAGATCACGCAGCAGGAGATGAACATGCTGGTCGCGCAGGCGGCGCAGCAATACCGGCCGGAAGACCGCGACAAGTTCGTCCAGTATATCCGCAACGAGCCGATGGCCGCTGCCCAGCTGCGCGCGCCGCTGTTCGAGGACAAGGTGGTCGACTTCCTGTTCTCGAAAGCCGAGGTGACCGAGCGGAGCGTGACCCGCGCCGAAGTCGAAGCCGAGATCGAGGCGGACGAGGACGGGCATGTCCATGGCCCGGGCTGCGGCCATGATCATCACGATCACGCGCCGGCTCCGGCGAAGGCAGCCAAGCCAGCTACGAAGAAGAAGACGAGCAAGGTGGCAAAGGCCGATGAGGCTGCTGCCGAGGCCGAAGTCGCGGCCGTGGCCGAGCAGATCGAAGCGGCTCCGGCCAAGCCGAAGCGCGCGGCCAAGAAGGCTGCCGAGCCTGTTGCCGAGGTGGCGCCGGGCGTCGAGGCCGAGGCGGCTCCCGCTAAGCCGAAGCGGGCGAAGAAGGCGGCGGAGTAATTTCCCTCCTCGTCATTGCGGGGAGCGGAGCGACGAGGCAATCCACGACGTCATACGCCGAACTGGATTGCTTCGCTCCGCTCGCAATGACGAGCCGCAGATCCCCTTAGAACTTCACTTCGCTCATGTTGGTGATGACGGTGCCGAGGATGCCATATTCCTTGGCCTCTTCGGTCGACATCCAGTAATCGCGATCGATGTCCTTGCGGACGCGTTCCACGGGCTGGCCGGTGCGTTCGGCAATGACCTGCGCGATGCGTTCGCGAAGCTTGATGATCTCTTGGGCTTGGATGGCGATGTCGCTCGCGCGGCCGCCGGCGCCGCCTGAGGGCTGGTGAATCAGGAAGCGGGTGCTGGGCAGGCAGAAGCGGCGTTCCTTGGCCGCTCCAAGGAAGATATGGGCCGCGATCGAGCCGACCCAGCCGGTGCCGATCACCGCCACCGGCGAGCGCAGGAACCCGACCATGTCATGAATGGTGTCGCCGGATTCGACATGGCCGCCGGGCGAGTTGATGATCAGCTTGATCGGTTCCTGGCTGACATGGTCGAGATAGAGGAGCTGAGTCGCGATCCGTTCCGAGACCTTCTGATCCACCGGCCCGAACAGCAGGACGGTGCGCGCCTCCAGAAACTTGGTCATCATCGCCGCGGTGCTGCGATCGGGGCCGGGATTGGTATCCTCATCGTCGTCGGTCATGCGAAAGCCGGGCATCAGCGTCATGGGATCACCTGTGGTTGCTTGTGCGCGCTACGTAAGCGCCGCCAACCGGCGGCGCAACGGACGCGGCCCTTGAACCAAGCCGCGGAACCGACGACATAGCGACCGCAGATTCAAGCTGAGGACGCCTGATGCCCACTCCCGATCACGCCGACATTCTCGGCGCCCTTGTTCCCATCGTCATCGAGCAGTCGAACCGGGGCGAACGCAGCTTCGACATCTATTCGCGGCTGCTGCGCGAGCGGATCGTGTTCGTGACGGGCCAGGTGGAAGACCATATGGCCTCGCTGATCACCGCCCAGTTGCTCTTCCTCGAGTCCGAGAACCCGAAGAAGGACATCTACATGTACATCAACTCGCCGGGCGGCGTCGTCACGGCGGGCATGGCGATCCACGACACCATGCAGTACATCCGGCCGCGCATCGGCACGGTGTGCATCGGCCAGGCGGCGTCGATGGGCAGCTTCCTGCTGGCGGCCGGCGAGCCGGGCATGCGCGTTGCCCTGACCAACGCACGGATCATGATCCACCAGCCTTCGGGCGGCGCGCAGGGGCAGGCGACGGATATCGAGATCCAGGCGCGCGAGATCCTGCGCATCCGGGCGCGGATGAACGAGCTTTATTCGAAATATACCGGGCAGCCCATCGAAGTGATCAACGACGCGATGGAGCGGGACAAATTCCTGGAAGCCAATGAGGCGAAGGAGTTCGGCCTGATCGACGAAGTCTTCGACAAGCGCCCGACCCCGGCCGAGGAGCCGACGCAGCAGGCGGCGTAGCTTTCTGGTTCTCACGAAGAGCACGAAGGGCACGAAGGGAGCTTCTCTTCGTGCCCTTTGTGTTCTTGGTGAGAGGAGATTACCTCTTCCGTCGGGAGAGGTCGAGACGGCGGAGCCGTCCGGGTGAGGGAATCGCGCGCGCGCCGTCATGCCGCCGATCCCGTCGCCCCGCTCGCTAGTGCGAGTCGCCCTCTCCTGATGGGAGAGGGAGGATTATGAAGCTCTACGGGATTTCGCTGTCGCCTTATGTGCGCAAGGTGCTGATGGTTGCGGCTGAAAAGGGGCTGGAGCTGGAAGTGGTGCCGGTTGGGCTGGGACAGCCCAACCCCGATTTCCTCGCCTGCAGCCCGTTCGCCAAGATGCCCGGCTTCGAGGATGGTGACTTCCGCATCTCGGACTCGACCGCAATCGTCACCTATCTCGATGCGAGATATCCCGAGCCGCCCATGTATCCCTCGACGCCCGAGGATCGGGCGCGGGCGGTCTGGTTCGAGGAACTGGCGGACACGATCTTCGTCGCCGTGGGCGGCAAGATCTTCTTCAACCGCGTCGTGGCCAAGCTGATCGGGCGCGAAGGCGATCTGGCCGCGGCCGACAAGGCGGCGGCGGAGGAATTGCCGCCCGTGTACGACTATCTGGAGAAGGTCGTGCCCGAAGCGAGTGGGTTCCTGGTCGGCAACCGGCTGTCGATCGCCGATATCGCGGTGGCGAGCCCCTTCGTGAACATGATGCACACCGGCACCATGCCGGACCCGGCGCGCTATCCGAGACTTTCGGCCTGGGCCAGGAGCTGGCTGGAGCGGCCCGGCGTCGCAGCACTGCTGGAGCGGGAGCAGGCCATAGTTCGGCGGGCAGCTTGAACCATATCGGTAAATTGTTCTTGACATCGTGATGATGATCTGGCACTAAACGGGCCATTATGTAGTTTACAAACCCACTGACATTCGCTAGGTAAGGGCCTCAACAGAAGGCTCTCACCATGTCGGTTCTCTCCTCTTCCCACTTCCACGACGAAGCCAAGGCCTTCGCGTTTCTGGAGAGCATCGTCTGGGCCGATGGCGTGACGTGCCCGCATTGTGGCGTGGTCGGTGGTCGCATCTACGATCTGGCCGGTGTCCGCTCCAAGGCGAACGTCAAGAACCCGGAAGGCGTTGTCCGTCACGGCCTCAAGAAGTGTGGCGAGTGCCGCAAGCAGTTCACCGTGAAAGTCGGCACCGTTTTCGAGCATGCCCGCATGCCGCTCCACAAGATGCTGCAAGCCGTTCACCTGATGGTGTCCAGCAAGAAGGGCATCAGCGCCCATCAGCTTAGCCGCGTCCTAGAGGTCCAGTATAAGACCGCCTGGTTCCTGGCGCACCGTATCCGCGAAGCCATGCGTTCCGGCGACCTTGCCCCGTTCGGTTCGGGCGGTGGCGCTGTCGAGGTGGATGAAACCTATTTCGGCAACAAGAAGGGCGCGGCCCCGGCTCGTGGCGGCCACGCGCACAAGTTCGGCGTGCTGGCGCTGGTCGATCGCACTACCGGCACGATGCGCACCTTCACCTTTGACAAGTTCCGCGCTGATGCCGTGCACCCGATCGTTCGCGCCAACATCAGCCGCGAGGCGCGCCTGATGACCGACGAAAGCCGCATGTATCATAAGCTGGGCACCGATTTTGCCGAGCACGGCACCACCCTTCACGGCATCCGCCAGTATGTGCACCCGGAAGATCGCACCATCCACACGAACACCGTTGAAGGCGCGTTCTCGATTTTCAAGCGCGGCATGAAGGGCGTTTATCAGCACTGTGGCGAGCAGCACCTGCACCGCTACCTTGCCGAGTTCGAGTTCCGGTATAATCACCGCATCGCTAATGGCGTCGATGATCGCCAGCGGGCCGTCCAGAGCCTCAAGGGCATCGTTGGCAAGCGCCTCACCTACGCAAGGCCTGACCTCAACGCCTAAGAAGAAGCGCGTCGCCAAAGCGCCAAAGACGCGGTGGATCACGAAAGGCCGGAAGGGGATTTCAAAGAAAAGGCGGCGGTGCTATGAACACCGCAGCCAGTCTAGAGCTACCATCTTGTTGGCCCACCTCGAAGCCGCCGACCGCACCATCGGTCTGGCGGCTTCTTCATTTTGCCCGTGCCGCGTCCGTGGGCGTGACGACGGCTAGAGCAACCCTCCTAAGCATAGATCACCTCCTGCTCCAGCCATTAATGGATTCATTCGCAGAAGGTCAATGCGCTTAATGCGGTCCTGACCGCGCCTTCTCGGTTAGCGTTGCAATTCGGTTTCGGCTGCATTAGGAGCGGTTAGGAGCAGGCCGTAAGGCTGTATGGGAGCTAACCTCATGGACGGTGTCGCCGAAACCGTGGAAGCGGATGTGAAGGATCAAAAGGCGCGCCAGCGGTCCACTATTGCGTTCCCATACATGGACCTCAAGGCGGCGGCCGATATGGCCGAGGCCGTTTTTGCAAATGTCGCTGGGGGCGAGTGTGAATACGACCAACTGGCAGCGTGGACCGGGCAGAGCGCAAAGAGCAGCACCTTCCGAGTACAGGTCTACGCAGCGCGCACCTTCGGCCTCCTTGCTGGTGAGGGCGGCAAGCACCGGGTTACGGAACTCGGCAAAGCGATTGTGGACCCGCAACAGGCCCGCGAAGCCAAGGTGCGGGCTTTTCTGTCGGTTCCTCTCTACCTCGCAATCTTTGAGAAGTTTAAGGGCGGAGTGCTTCCGCCAACTGCCGCTTTGGAGCGCGAAATCGAAGGTCTAGGCGTCGCGCCGAAGCAAAAAGATCGTGCGCGGCAGGTATTCGAGCGTTCCGCCGAGTACGCCGGATTTTTTGAACATGGTCGGAACCGACTTGTTCAACCCGGCATATCTGGCGCCGCCAAGGTCAAAGAGGAGGATGACGCGGGAAGTTCCGGTCATAGTGGCGGCAGCAATGGAGGTGGGGGCGGAGGAGGTGGAAGCGATAGCGAGCTTGATCCGCTTATCGCCGCTTTGATCAAAAAGCTTCCCAAAGCCGGAGACACCTGGACAGCCGCAAGCCGTGTGACCTGGCTCCGCATGGCTGCGATGGCCTTTGGGATGGTCTATGGTGAGGAAGACGAGATCACCATTGAGATCAAAGACGGCGCCTAGCTTTGTCGAAAAAGCCGCGCCTTGTCCCTTCGTCCTTTGGGCAGCTCCCTGTCCGAGCGATCAACGCTGCGCTCGATTTGGAGCTTGATGCGGGCGAAACCATTATGTCAGTCAATGCCCAGTTTCATGCTCGCAAAAAGCATCCTGAGGATTTTGCCCGGTGCTTTCCACACGTTGCGGCAATCATCGGAACGCCGCTCTATGCACGAGACGACTTTCGGAATGAGGGCAAGATCGAACTGATAGGGAAACCCGCTGCCCTAGGTGAGTTCATGCTGGTGGCGGTTGAGATCAGTGTGGACGATCATGGCCGTTATAATGTGACCACGTTCTATCCCGTATCAGAGGGGAAGGTTGCGAAGCGGAGAGAGGCCGGACACCTAAAGCGGGTATATATGGTATGAAAAGGCCCCCCGAATTTCTCCGGGGGGCCTAGTGTTTTGCGAAGCCTAGCCGGGATGCCCACACCCGGATCTCTTCACCCCTTGCGGGGCTACTGTACCACGATGGCCGCAACCAAGGTGGTGTGTGAGGAGGCGGTTCTCACCTCTAAAGCTTCGCGACGATTCGTAACGCCCTACTACTCGGTCGGTTTCGGGGTTGTCAATTTCAGCGTGCCTTTTTTGCAACGCTCCCAAACAAAATAGGGAGCGGGGTTGCAATTTCAAGATCGTCGCATCGGTCGGTGGAAACTGGTTACATCCTTGGAGGCCATATGACGGAGCCTGACAAATCCCAGCTCGACAAGTTCAAGGAAGCCGCTCGTCAGCTAGAGACGGACGACGACCCGGAGCGGTTCAAGGAGAGGCTCAAGAAGCTGGTGAAGCACAAGCCGGTGGAAAAGCCAGAGTAGCGGCCCGACCGATGCAAAGCCCCGGTCACTACGCCCTAACGTGGGCCGCTGGTGTCCCGGAACTGAGGATACCGCTAGCAAAGCTGGTCCTGGAACCGAGACAGGCCTGATTACACCAAGGAAGCCGCGTCGGCAAACGCCACTGTCCTATTCCCTCGCGCCTGTGCTTCAAGCTCGTCGATGGAACGCGAACCGGATTGGAAAGCACGTGGCGAAGCACTCGAATGGTGGGCCGCTACTGCTTTCGTTGCAGGATCATTGGCTTACGGCATCGCCAAAGCCTTGGGTTTGTAAGCTACATATACGCCACTAAAACGGGAACGCTGAAGAAATGTGAGTCGGGCGGTTCTTCCGGATGGATGGGCCGCCCGGACTGTTTGGAGCACCCGACATGGCTGGAACGACTTTGATCGGCGGCAAGCAGCCGCGGGTGGCGGCGGCGCGCGCCTCCGCCTTTTGCGCGAAGAAGCAGGATCGGTTCTTCGCCGAGCTGGCGGCGACGTGCAACGTGACGCTTTCGTGCCGCCGGGCGCGGGTGGCGAGCGCGACCGTCTACAAGCACAAGGCCAGCGACGCGGCCTTCCGCGCGCGATGGGCGGAGGCGATCGGCGCGGCCTATCAGAACCTGGAGCTGATGATGCTCGACCGGGCGATGAACGGGACGGTGAAGACCGTGACCAAGGCCGATGGCTCGACCGACCGGACGCACGAATATCCGAACGCCATCGCGCTGACCCTGCTGCGATTGCACCGCGACAATGCAGCGGAGGCCGAGCCCGAGGTGAGCGAAGAGGATGCGGAGGAGATCCGGGCGCGGATCATGCGGCGGATCGGGCGCCTGCGGGATCAGATGATCGCGCGGGGGGAGCTGGTGGAGAAGCCCGTAAAGGGATGAATGCTGCGGGGTGTCGAGGCTAGCCACGTGGGGAATGTCCCCCGAGGGTGGAAACGGATGATCACGCCCACTTCGTCATTCCCGCGAAAGCGGGAACCCAGCTAAGCAGGCGTCATGCACCGCGATTTCGCGCCTGCCGTCTACATGCTCGCGTCGCGGCGGAACTGCACTCTGTATGTCGGCGTGACGTCTGACGTGATCGCCCGGCTGCATCAGCACCGTGAGGGACAGGTGCCCGGCTTCACGCGCGAATACGGCGTCAAGCTACTGGTATGGTTCGAGATGCACGCAACGATGGAGTCGGCTATCGAGCGTGAGAAGCGGATCAAGAAGTGGAACCGGGCCTGGAAGCTCGAGCTGATTGAAGCGAGCAATCCCGACTGGCGCGATCTGGCCGAGGAACTTGGTTTCGAGCCGCTCGGCTGAGCGGCTTCGCTGGGTTCCCGCTTTCGCGGGAATGACGAAGAATTTTATCTGGACGCGGGGAGGGAAGACGATGCGGAACCCCTTCGGACGCGACATGACTTTGGCCTTGGTGCGCAAGGAGGTCGACGAGATCGCGGCGTTGCTCGCAACCATGACGGTCGCCGATCTTATCAAGTACGACACATGCTTCGAAGCCTGGATGCATGAGGGGCAGATCGAACCTTCGCCCGAGGGCTGGCGGACGTGGCTGATGCAGGCGGGGCGCGGTTACGGGAAAACGCGCGCGGGAGCGGAGTGGGTGGCGGGCCTTGCGCTCGGGCAGCCCTGCCGGATCGCACTGGTCGGCGCGACGATCGACGAGGCGCGGGCGGTGATGGTCGAGGGAGAGAGCGGGCTGCTCTCCGTGCTCGCTCGACGCAAGCGGCGGGTGGTTTGGGAGCCGGCGATGAAGCGGCTACGCTTCTCGAACGGCAGCGTCGCGCAGCTCTATTCGGGCGAGAACCCGGATGGCTTGAGGGGCGGCACGCATCATTTTGCCTGGTGCGACGAGCTCGCCAAATGGGCGAAGCCGGACGAGACTTGGGACAATCTGCAGATGGCGCTGCGGGCGGGCATGCGGCCGCGGGCGCTGGTCACGACGACGCCCAGGCCGATCCCGCTGTTGAAGCGCATCGGGGCGGACCCGCTGACGATCACGACGCGGGGGCGGACGACGGACAATCTGGTACTGGAGGATCGTTTCCTGGCGGTGATGCGCGCCACCTATGCGGGCACGCGGCTGGGGCGGCAGGAGCTGGACGGCGAGCTGATCGAGGACATCGAGGGCACGCTGTGGACGCGCGCCATGCTGGAGGCGTGTCGAGCATCGATCCTCCCCGGGACAGGGAGGTGGCAGCCGCAGGCTGACGGCGGGGGGCGTGAGGCGGATGCCCCCTTCCACCGTCCGGCTTCGCCGAACGGTCCCCCTCCCCGTCCCGGGGAGGAGTTGGTTCGCGTCGTGATCGGCGTCGATCCGCCGGCATCCGAGCATGGCGATGCGTGCGGAATTATCGTGGCCGGCAGGGGCGCGAACGGGCTCGCTTATTTGATGGAGGACGCGACGATTGCCGGCCAGACGCCGGTCGGCTGGGCGGAGGCGGTGAGCCGGGCAGCGCGGCGGCACGGTGCGGACCGGGTGGTCGCGGAGGTGAATAACGGCGGCGACATGGTCACCGCCCTGCTGCGGCAGGTCGATCCGGGCACGCCGGTCAAGGCGGTGCACGCCAGCCGCGGCAAGGCGGCGCGAGCCGAGCCAGTGGCCGCCTTGTATGAGCGCGGGCTGGTCCGCCATCTGGGCGGTTTTCCAGAACTGGAGGACCAATTGTGCGGGATGACCAGTGGCCTCGGCTATCACGGGCCGGGGCGCTCGCCAGACCGCGCGGACGCGCTGGTCTGGGCGCTCACGGAGCTGATGCTGGGCGGACGGGCCGAGCCGGCGGTGCGGGTAATTTAGAGAAAGGGCCGGATCAGTGCCTGGCCGATCGGCTGCCAAGCCGGATAAGCGGCGCCGAATTCGATCAGCAGACGCGCGGTGAAGACGCTGAGTCCGACGAACCAGACGGCGTGGACCCGGCGATGCATCACCGCCTGCCAAAGGATGCAGAGCAGAACCGGGACAAGGAGCAGCGCGGTGAAGAGGGCCGGGCTGGACACGACCGAAGGGATCCGGACCAGATAGCGAACCAGGCCGATAAAGGCGAAGGAATAGCCGCTGAAGAGCATCAGCACGCGGTGGATCTGGGCCCGTCGGCGGTAGAGAATGCCGGCGGCGAGGAAGCCCGAGAACATGATCATGTCGAGCAAAGGTGCGGCGACGAAGGTCGCGGCGGCCTCGATCGGAATGCCGAAGGAGACCTGGCGCGCCGCTAGCACCAGGCCAGCCACTGTGCCGACAATCGCCGCGACAAAACCATAGGCGACCAGCGTCGGCCCGATGCGGCGGTGCAGGACCGTGCGCCCGGTGCGGACGAGAAGCGACTGGCCAGCGAGTATCAGAAGCCAGCCGAGGAACAGCGTCGAGTGGAGGTGGATGAGCGGGTGGCTCGACTTGGGCTGCAGCGCCAACCCGCTGGTCAGGCGGCCGTAATATTGAGGCCAGAAGCCAATCAGCGCCATCGAGACGGCAAGTAGAGGCACGACCGTGAAGAACCAGCTGCGGCGAGGCGCGACAGGCATCGAATTGTCCCCCTGAGGGAGGCAGTCTGCGCCGGTGAGGCTCGCAAGACAAGAAGGGACATGGGATGAAATGGTTCGGACGGAAGGCCGGGCGGGATGCCGCTCGGCCGGCGCTTTCGCGTGGGTTTGGGGTGGCGTTCGGGTCGGGGGAATGGCCGCGATCCTATGAGGCGCAGGTGCGGGAAGCATATGCTCTGAACCCGGTTGCGCAGCGGGCGGTGCGGCTCGTGGCGGAGAGCGTGGGGGCGGCACCGGTGCTGTGCTCCGAGCCTGAGGTGGCGCGGCTGGTGGCGGCAACTTCGGGTGGGCAGGGGTTGGTGGAGACTGTTGCCTCGCACCTGTTGCTGCATGGGAATGCTTATGTGCAGGTGTTGAGGGGCTCCTCGATCTCGCCCGGCTTCTCGACCCTTCGACAGAGCTCAGGACAGGCTTCGCTCGAAACGGCTTCGGCTTTGCCCTGAGGGCCGAGCGGCGGCGGCTGCGGTGCCTCTGGCGGCGATCTCGTCGCTGGAGGTGCTGGGGCCGGCGCCGCTGCCGGACGGGGCCGATGCGGCGGTGCCGAACGGGTGGGTGGCAAAGGCCGTGCTGCCGGATGACGGTGTCTCCGGGTTCGATTCGAGGAAGATCACGTTGACCGTCACCGATCCCGGTACCGACACGTCGGGCAATCCGACGACGGTGACGCGCACGATCACCGGCACGGCGGTGGTGCGGCGGCAATATGCGAACAATACGCAGCGGCTGAACTCCGCCACCTCCGGCACGCGCACCGTCTATTTCGCGCTGTCCGACGTGATCTATGCCGGATCGACGGTGACGGCGGCGAATGCGGCTGCCGGCTATTATGGCGCGGCGGCGGCGGGATCGATCGCCGGCATCAGCAACGGCTCCACGCTCGCCTATGAGCTGCCGAGGGTCGGCTGGGCTAACGTCCAGCACGAGCGGGTGAACGCCGGCACGCTGGCCGTGGAGCTGTTCGCCTATCACCGGCACGCGATGAATGGCCAGCAGGTCGCGTGCGTGAAGCTGCGGGCGCGCGACGCGGCGGGCACCGGGCTGTCGCCGGAAGTGATCGTCTCCGCGCCCGCGCTGTCGAGCATCCAGACGGGCGGCAACATCGCCGAGGCTTGAAAGGCGACGATCGACCTGACCAACATCGCGCAGGGCGATCTCGCCCAGGTGAAGGCGATCGTCTATCCGTGGATCGGCGACGCCTCGGCCGTGCTCGACACGAGCGACGCGGCCAAGGGCGCGCAGGGGACGGTCACTGCCGGCAGCGCCGTCGATGTGCCCTATGGCGCGACACCCCTCCGCTTCCTGTGCGACAAGACGGGCAGCTATGGCGGATTGACCGCCTGGGTGAAGGCGGGCGCGGGCGGCACGCCGGCAGTCGGCGACCGCGCCAATCCCTATGCGACGGTGCAGGCGGCGCTCAGCGCTATTGCGACTGCCAATGGCACGACGAAGGGCCATGCCGACCATAGCGGCTCGACCATCTACCTGATGGACGATGGCGCGGGCGGCGCGTTCGATCACGCGATCGGCGCCACCAATACGATTGCGGCGGGCAAGTGCTGGACCGATGTGCGGGTCGATCCCCTGGCGACGGGGCAGGTGCGCGCGACACCGAGCGGCGCGGTCTCGACGGCCGACCTGTTCCGCGTGCGCTGCCCGATCATCGTCAGCACCACCGGCAACGTCGGGTTCACCAACTCCAGCCCGAACGTGCGGCGGATCGCCTTCGACGGCGCCAGCATCACCTATACGGCGACGCCGAGCACGCCGCTCGTCTATGCGATCGGCCTGGTCTACTGGCGCAACTGCACCTTCACCAACGTGGCCGTAACGCCGTTCAACACCTTCAGCACCAACCGCACGGCGGCGGCGCTGATCCTCGGCAATACGGGCAACTTCACCGTCAGCGGCAAGTGCGCGCCCTATACCTGCGTCGGCAACACGTTCGAGGGCCTGGCGGTCGGCGAGTTCCCGGCCAGCCACAGCAATGCCTTTGCGCACACCGGCTCGATCGTGGCGAACAATCGCTTCCTCAAGCAGGGCACGGCGAACCTGCTGGCGCAGGATCGGGCGCTGGTGAACTTCGCCCGCGTGCAGAACGTGTTCGAGACTTCAGGCTTCTCCAGCTCCCCCGCGTTCGGCATCGGCAATGACGGGCAGCTGGCGGCGATCACCAACTTCCTGTCGATGCACAACACGATTCCGGGCGTCGGCGTCGCAGGGTCGAACATCGGCCGCCAGAACGCCTGCTATGCAGACGTGACCGCGTCGGCGAGCGTGCAGAAGACGATGACGGAGATGTTCGATCTCCTGCATCAGCGGAACACCAAGGGCGATACGTTCACCGGGAGCCCCGTCGGCACGGTGACGAACACGGGGCGGACCGGCAGCTGGCGCTATCGCTATGGCGTCGGGAATGTCGGCGTGGTGACGGTCACGGGCGACGCACAGGGCGCGCTTGCCTCTGCGGCCAACGAAAGCGGGACCGGCACAAACGGCAACTGGACAGGTGAGTATGTCGAATCTGGCAGCGTCGTCGTCGCCGGCGAGGCGAAAGTGACCTTTGCCGACAACAAGGCTGGGACGGGCGGTGCCGGCGTTGGCAGCTATGCGCTGACCGGGGCCAGCAACGCGGCTTATGGCCGGGTGCCGGCCGGGCGGGCGGTGCTGCGTTACGACTTGGCGGGGGTGCCTCGGCGGAACGACGGCACCGGTGCGGCGGGGGCTTACGAGCGGACTGTCTGAGCCATCTGGGCCCCGGCCTTCGCCGGCGAACATCGAACTTCGAACAAGACGGGGACGCGGCGCCGGCGGCGCTGCGGAGGGAGGCGCGCGTGTTGACGATGGCGGGATTTGCCGAGGCCGATCTGGCCGCGGCACGGGAGGCGGTGAAAAGCTATGCGCGGGTGGCGCTGGCCGCCGAGGACGAGCTGATCGAGGAACTGGCGGCGACCACCTTGCTGCTGTGCGAGGCGTTCACGCGGCGGATCGGGATCGCGCGCGAAGCGGTCGAGGTGCTGCCCTGTTCGGCTGCGTGGAAGCGGCTGGGAGTCGGGCCGGTGCGGGCGATCACCGCCGTCGAGGGGCTGCCGGCGGAGGGTTCAGCCTTTGCGCTGCCCGTGGGCTCTTATGCGATCGACATCGATGCGGACGGAGAAGGCTGGGTGCGGGTGACCGCCCCAGGTGCGGCCGGGCGGGTGCGGGTGACCTACCAGGCCGGCCTGGCGAGCGGGTGGGACGCGCTGCCGGAAGCGCTGCGCCAGGGCGCGGTGCGGTTGGCGACGCACCTTTACGCGCACCGCGACGACGCGCGGGAAGGCGCGCCGCCGGCAGCGGTCGCCGCCCTGTGGCGGCCGTGGCGGAGGATGGAAGTTTAGGGCTCGCGCGGAGGCGCGGAGACGCGGAGGTTCGAGAGCGTCTTTGCGTTCAGCGCTCTTGTGATCTGCTTCCAAAGCTGTCGCCCGCGCGAACTCCCCGCGTCTCTGCGCCTCCGCGCGAACCAAGAACAGACTGGGTTCCCGCTTTCGCGGGAATGATGAGGGAGGCGAGCCCATGAGCTTTGAAGTTGCGCTGCAGGAGGCAATGCTGGAGGCGTTGGCAGCGGTGCCGGGGACCAATGGCGTGTTCCTGGAGCGGCCCGCCCGAGCGAGCGTGCCGTACCTGGTGCTCGGCGAGATGCTGAGCGCCGATTGGGGCGCCAAGGGTGCCGAGGGCCGTGAGGTGCGCGTGTCCGTGCGGGTGCAGGATGCAGGCGAAAGCTGGGCGCGGACGGTCTCGCTGCAGGGGGAAGTGGCGCGGGCGCTGGAGGCGCTGCCGCGGTCGATCGGCGGATGGTCGGTCGGCAGCGTGATCCTGCAGCGGGCGAAGACGCTGCGGGGCGCCGGCGGCGAGTGGGTCGGCACCGTCGAGTTTCGGATCAGAGCAATGGAGGCCTGAAGATGGGAATCGAACGAGGCTCCGCCTTTCTGCTGAAGGTGGGAAACGGGGCGGCGCCGCCCGTCTATGCGACGGTGGCGGGGCTGCGCACGACGCAGCTGAGCGTGAACGGCGAAGCGGTGGTGGTGACGCACAAGGGATCGGGCGGGTGGCGCGAGCTGCTGTCCGGCGCGGGCGTGCGGAGCGTGTCGGTGTCCGGGGCGGGCGTGTTCACCGGGTCGGCGGCGGAGACGCGGCTGAAAGGCAATGCGTTGTCGGGCGTGCTCGACGACTATGAGCTGAGCTTCGAGAGCGGAGAGCGGATGCGGGGCAAGTTTCTCGTGTCCCGGTTGGACTATGCCGGGGATTTCAATGGCGAGCGGAGCTACACGCTGAGCCTGGAAAGCTCGGGCGAAGTGGTGGCGGTATGAGTGCTGCGGCCACTTCTCCGTTCGCTTCGAGCCCTTCGACGCCGCCTGCTGGCGTCGCTCAGGATGAACTTCAGCCTTCGGCTGAAGTCGAGAAGCGTATCTCGACCCTTCGACAGGGCTCAGGACAGGCTTCGCTCGATACGAACGGAAATCCTCCCGCCAACCCGGTGCGCGGGGAAGCGGCGCTGCGGGTTTGCGGTTTGGTGCTGGTGCTGCGGCCGTCTTTCTCGGCGCTGGTGGCGGCGGAGGAGGAGCTTGGACCCTTGTTCGCGCTGGTGGAGCGGGCGGCGGCGGGCGGGCTGAAGTTGTCCGAGATGGCCGGGCTGTTCTGGCATTGCCTGGGCGAGCGGCCGGCGGGGCTGACGCGCGAGGCGTTTTCCGATGGGCTCGCCGACGGCGGGATGGTTGCTGCGACGCCGGCGCTCCGCGTGCTGCTGCGGCAGGTGCTGCAGGGGCGGTGACATGACACATGCGCCGTTCGTGTCGAGCGAAGCCGAGACACGGTCGCCTGGGGATGGCTGCTTCTCGACTTCGATCGAAGCGAACGGGGATTTTTGTTCATCCGCGCTGCGGCTGTCGGGTCTGGCAGGGGCGCTGCTCGGATGGCGGCCGGGTGAGTTCTGGAGCGCGACGCCGGCGGAGCTGGCGGCGGTGTTCGGAGCGATGCGGCCGGAGCGCGAGGCGGTAGCGGGGGCGGATGAGCTGGCGCGGCTGAAGGAGCTGTTTCCCGATGGATGACGAACTGGAGCGCATGGTGGTGGCCGTGCGCGCGGACACGCAGGGCTTTGCCCGCGACGTGGCGGCGATGCGGGCGGAGCTGGACGGGCCGTTCGGCGACGCGGCGGAGCGGGCCGGGAGAGCGCTGGAGACGGTGCTGGCGCGGGCGCTCAGGACCGGCAAGCTGGGCTTCGAGGATCTGGGGCGGGTTGCGCTGAGCGTGCTGAGCCAGATCGCCGCGAGCGCCGTCAAGGCGGGCGTCGGCTCGATTTTGTCGGAGATTGGCGGGGTGATCGGCGGCTTGCCGGGCCGGGCGACGGGCGGGCCGGTCTCGCCCGGACGCGCCTATGTTGTGGGCGAGCGGGGGCCGGAAGTCTTCGTACCGACCAGCGCGGGGCAGGTGGCGGCACCCGTCGCTGCGGCCGGGCGCGAGGTGCGGGTGACGGTGAATCTCAATGCACCGGCAGGGCGCGAGGCGCCGCGGGCGCTGGAGCGATCGAGCCGGCAAGTCGCGCGCGCCGTGCGGCGGGCGATGTCCTCGTAGAAGAAGAAGGTTGTCTCGCGCGGAGGCGCGGAGACGCGGAGAGACCGGCGCTTTGCCGGAGGTGCAGCGCCTCTTCCGCCGAGCGTAAGGGATCGACTGCGACTTCGTCGCGGGCGCGGGCTCTCTGCGCCTCCGGGCCTCCGCGCGAACATCGAGGAGTTCAACATGGGGTATTGGCTGGCTGCGTCGCGGACGTGCCAGGAGGGCGCGTTCTTGAAACGGTTCGATGCGCGGTTCTGGACGGTGGATTTTCCGCGGCCGATGATGGCTTCGGTCGTGACTACAGGGCCGCACAGCTTGCGGGCCGATGCCGTCTTCTACCGCAAGAGCGACTTGGCCGGGCTGATCTGGTGGTCGGAGGACCGCTACGATCATCCGCTGCTGGCTTATGAGACAGACCGCGATTTCCGGCGCTGCACCTTGCGGTTCCGGTGGCGTTCCGCGGGTGTGGTGCCGCTCGATGCGCTGCATGGGCCGACGCTGACCATCGAAGGGCGCGACGAAGCGGGCGTGGCACGCAGCTGGTATGTGCGGCTGTGGAACTATGCCGTTGGCGCTTCGGACGATGCGGTGGTGACGCTGGACTTTGCTGGGCTGGAGAGCGGGTTTGCGCTGCCCGGGGAGCTGGTGTGGGCGGGCGATGTCGACCGGATGTTCATCTCGCTGGTGCCGCCCGGATATGACGAAGCGGGCGGCGATCTGGCCGCGCCTGTCGAGGGTTGGACGGAGCTGTCCGAGATTGCCTGCGAGGGCTCCGGATCGGTGCTGGCGATCGGCGACGTGCTGGTGCCGGCGCACGCGCTGCGGATCGCGACCGGCTATGACGATGCGTATAACGTCACGCCCGAGCGGCTGCTGCGGAACATGGCCGGGCTCGGCTATCGCGGGCTGATCAACCACTATCTCGGGATGAGCCACTATTTCCGCCTGAGCAGCGGGGAGGTGACGCTGACCGGAGGGGCGCTGAATGCGCCTTGCGCGGCCTGGCACGCGGACTTCGCGGCGCGGGCCAAGGCGCTTGGCTATGAGCTGATCCTGTCGCTGAGCTATGAACTGTTCGACGAACATTGTCCTGAGGACTGGAAGCAGCGGGCGGCGGACGGCAGCCCGGCGCTGACCGGATGGGTACCTCCTTCGACCTTGCTGTCGCCGGCGAACGGCACGGCCATGGCCTATCTGCAGGCGGTGGCCCTGGCCTTTGCGGGGATCGCCGATGCGGCCGGGCTGCGGGTGCGGTTCCAGGTCGGTGAGCCCTGGTGGTGGGTGGCGGCGGGCGGAAGTTTGTGCGTGCACGATGTGGCGGCTTTGGCTGCCGCGGGCGGAGTGCCCAGCGATGCGCAGGCGGGGGCGATGCTGGCGGAGTCGACGGCGGCGCTAAGCGGGGCGGTCAAGGCGGCTCATGCCGATGCCGAGACGCTGCTGCTGGTCTATCTGCCGACCGTGCGCGGGCGGGAAGAGGCGCTGGTGCCGATCGACTGGGCCTCGCCTGCCTTCGATGTGCTGCAGCTCGAAGATTATGAATGGGTGACGGCCGGCGACACCGGTGCGAGCGCACGTGGTGCCGCAACGGTGACGGCGCGGCTCGGCTATGCTCCGGACAGGCAGCATTATCTGAGCGGCTTCGTGCTGCGGCCGGAGGATCGGGCGCAATGGGCGCCGATTGGCGGCGCCATTGCTGCAGCGGAGGAGCGCGGTGTCGCGGAACGCTTTGTCTGGGCGCTGCCGCAGGTGATCCGCGACGGCTTTACCTGGTTCGACGAGGAGGATGACGTGGAGGCTTTCGCCGATGTGGCGTTCCCGCTGGAGATCGGCCGCGAGGCGAGCGTGGAGGCGGAGACCTCCACCGCCATCGCAGCCGGCGCCGGCGGGGCGGAACAGCGCAACGCCGAATGGGCCGAGGCGCGACTGCACTTTGACGCCGGCCCGGGCGTGCGGTCGGAAGCCGATCTGGGCGCGCTGCTCGCCTTTTTCCGGGCGCGGCGCGGGCCGGCCCAGGCTTTTCGCTTCCGCGATCCGCTGGACGATAGTTCGAACGGACTGGCGGGTCTGCCCGGACCTCTGGATCAGCTGCTCGGGGCTGGCGACGGGGTGCGTACGACCTTTCCTCTCGTGAAGGACTATGAAGGCGTGGCGCGGCGGATCACCCGGCCGGTGGCGGGAAGCGTACGCGTGGCGGTGGATGGGGCCGAGACGAGTGCCTGGACGTTGGGTGCGAGCGGCGTGGTGATCCTTGACGAAGCGCCGGGCGAAGGCGTCGAGGTTGCCGCCGGCTACCGCTTCGACGTGCCGGTGCGCTTCGCCGAAGACCGGCTGTCGATCAACCGCGCGACCTTCCTGGCCGGCGAGGCGGTCAGCGTGCCGCTGGTGGAGGTGCGGGAGTGAGCGGCTTTCTCGATCTGCCCCTGACGAGCTTTTCCCTGTGTTGGCGAATTGAGCGGCGGGATGGGGTGGCGCTAGGGTTTACCGGGCATGATCGGGATCTGATCGTCGACGGGTTCCGGTACCGGGCTTCGCCCGGTGTCGCGCCTTCGGCGATTGACGAAGGCGAGGTGCTGGAGGCGGACTCGCTCGATGTCGCGGGGGCGCTGACGGGGAGCGGGATCAGTGAACGGGATCTGCGGAGCGGGCGGTGGAACGGAGCTGCCGTGCGCTTGCTGGCCGTGGACTGGAGCGATCCGTCGCAATGGGTGCAGTTGCTGCGGGGCGAGCTTGGCCCGGTGTCGATCGAGCGCGGGCGGTTCACGGTTGCGCTGAAGGGACCGGGGGCGGCGCTGGCGCGGCCGGTGACGGAGGAAACCTCGCCATTGTGCCGAGCGGAGCTGGGTGATCGACGGTGCCGGGTCGACATGGCCGGACGGCGACGCTTGGCGACCATTGTCGGTGCGGAGGGGGATTCGGTCGAGCTAGATCAGATCGAGCCCGTGGAGAATGGCTGGGGCGGCGGGCGGCTGCGCTGGCTGGACGGCGCCAATGCGGGGCTGAGCAGCGCCATACTGACGAGCAGTGGCAGTCAGCTGATCCTGGCGGAGCCGCCGGTGTTCGCGGCTGTTGCGGGCGCTCGGGTTGAGGTGATTGAAGGGTGCGACAAGAGGTTCGAGACGTGCCGGCAGCGGTTCGGCAATGCGCCGAACTTTCGGGGTGAGCCGCATCTGCCGGGCATGGACCTGCTGACACGCTATCCGGGCGCGTGAACGCGGTCGAGGCGGCGGCGCTGGCGCTGGTCGGCAGTCGCTTCAGGCTCCACGGGCGCGATCCGGCGAGCGGCCTGGATTGTATCGGCGTGGTGGCGCTGGCTGCGGAAGTTCGTGCGCCAAGTGGGTATGCGCTCCGCGGTGGGAAGCTGGAGCAGGTCGGCGCGGCGCTGAAAGGCGCGGGCTGGGTACGGGTCGGGGACCTGGCACCGGGTGACGTGGTGGCGATGCGGCCCGGGCCGGGTCAGCTTCATCTGGGGATCAGGACGCGCAATGGAATGGTGCATGCCGATGCAGGCTTGCGCCGTGTTGTCGAGCGGCCGGGGCCGCCGGCTTGGGAGGTGCTGGGAATATGGCGACGCTTGTCCTGACCGCGGCGGGGTCGCTGCTGGGGCCCGTCGGCGGTGCAGTCGGCGCGCTGATCGGGCAGGCGATCGACGGACGCTTGCTCGCCGGCAGCCGCAAGGGGCCGAGACTGCAGGACCTGAAGGTGCAGACCTCCAGCTATGGCGCGGCGATCCCGAAGCTTTTCGGGACCATGCGGGTGGCCGGTACCGTGATCTGGTCGACCGACCTGATCGAGCACCGGTCGAAGAAGAGCGGGGGCAAGGGGCGGCCGTCCACGACGACGTATAGTTACAGCGCCTCTTTCGCTGTGTTGTTGTCGGGGAGGCCGATCCGGTCGGTGGGCCGCATCTGGGCAGACGGCAATCTGCTCCGCGGCAGTGCGGGGGACTGGAAGAGTGAAACCGGATTCCGGCTGCATCTGGGTAGTGAAGAACAGGCGCCCGACCCGTTCATCGCCTCCGTAGAAGCTGAGGAAGCGCCGGCTTATCGCGGCTGCGCCTATGCCGTGTTCGAGCATATGGCGCTGGAGAGTTTCGGCAATCGCATCCCCTCGCTGACGTTCGAAGTGGAAGCGGATCCGGGGCCGGTGGCGATCGCGCCGCTGCTGGAGGAACTGAGCGGCGGGCTGGTGGCCGGAAGCGGCGGCGCGGAACTGGGTGGCTTTGCGGCCATGGGCGACAGTGTCGCCAGCTTGGTGGAGACGCTTCGACCGGCACTGCCGGTGGAGTTGACCGATGGTGCCATGACCCTTCGCCTGGCGAGCGACTGCGATGCGGTTACGGAGATCGCGGCCGCCGGGCTGGGCGAAGACGGGAGCGAGGCGCTGCCGGGGGCGGGGCAGGTGCCCGGCGCGCTGTCGCTGACTTATTATGAACCGGCGCGAGATTATCAGGCGGGTGTGCAGGTCGCGCGGCGGCCGGGCGGCACGGCCACCGAACGGGTCGAGCTCCCTGCGGCGATCAATGCCGTGGCGGCGCGGAAGCTGGCCGAGGAGGCGCTGGCGCGCCGCGCGCGGGAGCAGGGGCGTAGAAAGATCAGGTGCGGCTGGAAGCGGCTGGAGCTTGCGCCCGGACGCCTGGTGCGCCTGCCCGGCACCGCAGATTGGTGGCGGGTCGGCGAGCGCGCCGTCTTGCGCGACGGTGTCCAGTTGGAGCTGAGGCGAGTGCGGAGCGCGAGTCTTGCCGCCCTGCCGGCCGAGCCGGGACGCAGCGTGGACGCGCCGGACCAGGTGCATGGGGCCACGGTGCTCCACCTGCTCGACCTGCCCAATCTGGAGGAAACAGCGCCAGCAGCTCCCCGCCTGTACGTGGCTGCGGCGGGAGCATCGCCTGGTTGGCGGCGGGCGCAGCTGATGGTCAGCCTTGATGCCGGTGAAAGTTGGGAGCGTGTCGGCACGACAGCCGCGCCGGCGATCATGGGCGTGCTGACGACAGGCCTCGCATCTGGCTCGGCCGAGCTTTTCGACCGGATCAACAGCCTAGAGGTGCAGCTGCTTCACGATGACATGATGTTGGAAGATGCCGATGAGGCGCGGTTGCTTGGCGGTGCGAACCTGGCGTGTTGCGGCGGGGAGTTGCTGCAATTCGGTCGCGCAGAGCCTCTTGGCGGAGGAAGCTGGCGGCTGTCGGAGCTGGTGCGCGGACGGCGAGGGAGCGCTGTTATGGCCCATGCGGCCGGCGAGCGTTTCGTGCTGATCGAGCCCGACGCGTTGCTCGCCTATGACCCGCCGCAGAGCCAGGCGGGCGGTGAAGTCAGGATGCTCGCTTCCGGCGTCGGCGATGCTGCGCCTGTTGAGGCGGTCACATTGGCTGTGGGCGAAGCATTGCGTCCGCCGCCGCCGGCTCATTTCACCGCGGCGCGCAGAAGCGATGGCGGCTTCGATGTGCACTGGGTCCGGTCGAGCCGGATCGGCTGGGCTTGGATCGATGGGATGGACGCACCGCTTGGGGAGGTGGAGGAGCGCTATCGTCTCCGCGTCCTGCGAGCCGATGGCAGCTCGCGCGTGCATGAGCTCGGGCAACCATCGTTCGGCTATGGCGCCCTCATCGCCGCCGACGACCTCGCTCTTGGCGAGGTCCGGCTGGAGGTCAGCCAAGTCGGTAGCGGCGCGCTGTCGCGGCCGGCGGTTCTTATCATCGAGCCTTGAAGGACTGGATAATGCCCAACACCGCGCGACATCCTTTGCCGCTGCTATCCGCAGGGCAAGCACAGAAAGAGCTGACCCATAATGAGGCGCTGACGTTGATCGATGCGGCGCTGCACGCATCGGCGGAGGCGATGGGGCTGAATACTCCGCCGGCCGCACCGACGGCAGGTCAGTGCTGGATTGCAGGGGCCGTTCCGACCGGCGCCTGGGCGGGGCAGCCGCATGCGCTTGCCTGCTGGACAGAAGGCGGGTGGCGCTTTCTGCCTGCGGGCCAAGGTATGCGCGTGTGGCTGACTGCCGATCAGATCTGGGCGGAGCGGACTGCGGGTGGATGGGTGGCAGGCGACGTCCGAGGCGAGCGGCTGGTGATAGGCGATGTGCCCGTGGTCGGCCCGCGGCTTGGCTCCGTTACGCCCCCAAGCGGCGGTGGAACGGTCGACGCCGAGGCGAGAGCGGCCATCAGCCTGATCATCGCGCGCCTTGCCGAACATGGACTGATCGCCAGCTGAGCCGCTGTTGCCGTGGCGAACCGATCCGCAGAAATCCGTGCGATGTGTGGCGCTTCTGCAACAGTTTGGGGAATTGCGGGCTTGCACCGAAACAATGCAGCCCGTAGTGAGTTTCCGCTGTCCGAGTGACACCTAAGAAAGGGGATTTCTATGCGGAAGCTTGCCATTGCGATGGCGCTGGCCTCCACGGCGATCGCTTCGCCCGCGTTGGCGCGAGACGATTCGTGGTACATCGGCCTCGAAGGCGGGGCGATGATCGTCGAGGACATTGAGTTCGACATCGCTCGTGGAACGGGCGCAACGGGCTCGACCGGTATTGCGACAATCGGCCATGACTATGGTTATGACGTCGGCGGTCTCGTCGGCTACGACTTCGGCGTGTTCCGCCTCGAGGCGGAAGTGGCCTATAAGCGGGCCGTTCTGGAAGATTTCGAGAGTGGGCTGTCCACTCCAGTTGGCGTCAACGGTTCTCTGGCTCCGGCGACTTTGGTTCGCGGGCCGGGCGGCTCGACCTCCGCGCTGAGCTTCATGCTGAACGGCTTGCTCGATTTCGGCGATGAGACTGCAATCTCCGGCTATATCGGTGGTGGTGCAGGTGTTGCTCGCGTGAAGTTCAGCGACTACCGCCTCGCGGCGAGCGGTCGCGGCTATGTCGATGACTCCGACACCCGTTTCGCGTGGCAGGCTATTGCTGGTGTTCGCGCTCCGCTTACCGACAATATCGATGTGGGGCTGAAATATCGCTTCTTCAACGCTTCGCGCTTGCGGCTCGTTGGTCTGAACGGCGACAATATCGAAGCTCGCTTCCGGTCGCACAGCCTGCTCGGCAGCGTGATCTTCAACTTCGGTGCGCCGCCGGCTCCGCCGCCGCCGCCCCCGCCGCCGCCTCCACCCCCGCCGCCACCTCCGCCGCCGCCTCCGCCGCCGGCCGTGGTGTGCACGCCGGGACCGTATATCGTGTTCTTCGAATGGGATAAGTCGGACATCACGCCGGAAGCGGCGTCGATCCTCGACAATGCCGTCTCGGCTTACCAGAGCTGCGGCAACGCCCAGGTCATGCTGGCCGGCTACACCGACACTTCGGGTACGCCGCGCTATAACCTCGGCCTGTCCCAGCGCCGTGCGGATGCGGTCAAGTCCTACCTGGCCGGTCGCGGCATCGGTGAGGGCGTGATCACGACCCAGGCCTTCGGCGAAACCAACCTGCGCGTGCAGACCGCGGACGGCGTCCGCGAACTGCAGAACCGCCGTGTGGAAATCACCTACGGTCCGGGTTCGGGCATGTAAGCCTGACTTTACAGGTCTGAAGAATCGGGGCCGGTCGGAAACGACCGGCCCCTTTTTTGTGCGCGTTGTTCCCCTGGCGGGAACCCGGACGCTTGGTTAGGCGTCAGGCCCGGAACGATCGGGAGGCCTGAATGTATCGCACCCTGTTAACTGTAGGCGCGCTGTTGACGGCTGCCGCGTGCATGCCCAGCAGCGAAAGGGCGGGCACCGCCTCGTCCACAGCCTCAGGAGCACGAGTAACGCTGGTGAGCGCGGATGGGGCGCCAAAGGGCACTGCCCGGCTGAGCGAGCGGAGCGGCGGCCTGGAAGTACACGCCGAGCTGCAGGGCTTACCGCCGGGGACGCACGGCATTCACATTCACACGACCGGCCGCTGCGACGCGCCTGATTTTGCCTCGGCGGGGCCGCATTGGAACCCGGCGGGTCGGCAGCATGGCCGCGATAATCCCCAAGGGGCGCATCATGGCGACCTGCCGAACGTGACGGCAGGGGCGGACGGGCGCGGCACGCTGCACTTCACGGTTCCGGAGGCGAGCCTCGCGTCCCTGTTCGACGCGGACGGCGCAGCCTTGGTGGTGCATGCCGCCGGCGACGATTACCGCACCGATCCCAGCGGCAATAGCGGCGGCCGTATTGCCTGCGGCGTGATCTCGCGTCCCTAAAGTCTAGATAGGCTCGCCGGCCGCGCGGGCGCGCTCTACCACCGACGCTTCCGCGTTCGGCAACTGACGATAGGCAGCGATCAGCAGGACAAGCGAGATCGGTGCCACGGCGAGAATCGACAGGATGCCGATCGAGCGGTCGCCGGTCAGCGTCGACACATAGCCGGCCATATAGGGTCCGAGGGACAGGCCCACCAAGGTCGTCGCCAAAAAGAAGGTGGCGGTGGCGACGCCCCGCATGCGCGGCAGCACGAGATCTTGGGTGGTGGCGGCGGCGCCCCCCAACGCTGCGCTGGTGAAGAGTGCGGCGACGAAATGGGCGGCATAAAAGAGCGGCGCGCTGTCCGTGGTAAAGCCAATTACGACGAAAGGTGCCGCGAGCAGCGGCGATCCGCCGACGACCAGAATGCGCCCTGCCGGATTGCGCTGCCGGGCATAGTCGGCGAGCCGTCCCCCAGCGATCACGCCGAGAAAGCCGGCGAGGGCACCAGGCCCGCCCACCCAGAAGCCGGCCTCGCTCTTGGCGATCTCGAAGGCCGCTTCCGCATAGGGCGCTGCCCAGAAACTCACCGCATAGCTCTGGAATGCGATCAGGCCATAGCCCAGGGTCGTGCAGAGAAAGGCGGGGGTGCCCCAGATCAGGCTGAACGTCGCCGGATCGCGCGTGCGCAGACCCGAAGCCCAGGAGAAGACGGCATAGACGCCGACGCCGACGGCGATCCACTGCGCGACTGTGCCCGTTGCGGCGATCAGCGCATAGGCAGCCACGGCGATCAGGGCGGCGGCGGCGAGGTTGATGGCGAGGCCAGTTGGGCCACGGCGGATCGCGCCAATCAGCGTCAGCGGCGGGATGACGGTCAGAAGCTCGTCGAAAAAGCTGCGGAACGGCCGAGGACTGGACGGGGTGACAATGCCGTCTGCCTGGCCGCGGATCGGCTCGCGCAAGGTCGCGACCCACAAGGCCACGAGAAGGCCGGGGATGCCCACGGCCAGGAAGGCAGCTTGCCATCCGACCAGACCCATCGGTCCGCCGCCGGGGAAAGCATGATTCCAGCGCTCGACGATGGCGCCGCCGATCAGCAGCGACAGGCCACCACCCAGATACAGGCCGGAGGAATAAACGGCGAGTGCGGTGGCGCGCTGCTTCTTCGGAAACCAGTCGGAGATCAGCGAATAGGCCGAGGGGCTGGCGGTTGCTTCGCCGATGCCGACGCCGACCCGAGCGGCCGCCAGGGCGCCGCCGGTCTTTGCGAAACCGGACAGGGCAGTCATCGCCGACCAAAGGCCGAGGCCGATCGTCAGCAGCCGAACGCGATGCCAGTTATCGGCGAGCTTGCCGAGCGGGATGCCGAACAGCGAATAGAAGACGCCGAACGCCGTGCCGTAGAGGAAGCCGAGATCGGCATCGGTTAGGCCAAGGTCGCGCTTGATGTCGTTGGCCAGGATCGAGATGATCTGCCGATCGATGAAGTTCAGCACATAGACGACGACCAGGATGGTCAGCACGTACCAGGCATAGCGTCCGCCCGGTTGGGCGTCGGCGGTCGTATCGGTTTCGGCCAAGCAGCGCGTCCTTGTGCGGTGATCGGCAAGGGCTAGCAGAGCAAAGCACGCGCTGCCAAAGGCTTTTGCCGATGAGCGACCGTTTCAAGTTCAGCATATCCGCCACCGATGGCGCCGCCCGGACGGGCACGATCAGCATGCAGCGCGGCGAGATCCGGACGCCCGCTTTCATGCCGGTCGGCACCGCCGCCACAGTCAAGGCGATGAAGCCGGCCGATGTGCGCGCGGCGGGCGCCGACATCATCCTGGGCAACACCTATCATCTGATGCTGCGGCCGGGCGCCGAGCGCGTCGCCAGGCTGGGCGGGCTGCACCGCTTTATGTGCTGGGAGCGGCCGATCCTGACCGACAGCGGCGGCTATCAGGTGATGAGCCTTTCGGAACTCACGAAGAGGTCGGAAGACGGTGTGGCTTTCAAGTCGCACCTGGATGGCGCGCGGCACATGATCACGCCGGAGCGGTCGACGGAGATCCAGCGGCTGCTTGGGTCCGACATCGTCATGGCGTTCGACGAGCTGGTGCCGACCACCTCCAGCCGTGACGTGCAAGCGGCGGCGATGGAGCGGTCGATGCGTTGGGCGCGCCGTTCGCGCGACGCTTTTCTCGGCGACGGTGCGCATGCGGCGGCGGCGGCGCAGTTCGGCATTCAGCAGGGCGCCCTCGATCCGGAGCTGCGGCGGCAATCGGCCGAGGCGCTGATCGAGATCGGCTTCGACGGCTATGCGGTCGGCGGGCTGGCGGTCGGCGAAGGGCAGGAGGCGATGTTCGGCGTGCTCGACTATGCGCCGGGCCAGCTGCCTGCTGACCGCCCTCGCTATCTGATGGGCGTCGGCAAGCCGGATGATATCGTCGGCGCGGTGGAGCGCGGCATCGACATGTTCGATTGCGTGCTGCCGACCCGGAGCGGGCGGACTGGCCAGGCCTTCACCTGGGACGGCCCGATCAACATCCGCAACGCCCGCTTTGCCGAGGACCAGGAGCCGATCGACCCGGCGTGCGGCTGCCCCGTTTGCGCAAGGTGGAGCCGGGCCTATCTCCACCACCTCGTCCGCGCCGGCGAGATACTCGGCGCTATGCTGATGACCGAGCATAATCTGAGTTTCTACCAGCAGCTGATGGAGACGCTGAGGGCGGCCATCAACGAGCGGCGGCTGGCTGCCTTCGCGAACGGATTTCACGCGCGCTACGTGCAAACGAAATCGCAATCATCTTCGGCGTAAGAGGCCCGCAAAGCAGAACATGCGGGGATAACCTTGGCCGCCGAAGCGATCACCGAAGCGCGCAACGCAGCGCGGACCAACACGATGCTCGCCGCGATGCTGGAGTTCGACGGCGAACGGCACCCCGTGTTCGTGCGCAATCTCTCGGCGTCGGGTGCAATGGTCGACGGGCGATTGCTGCCGCTGCCGGGCGAGAGCGTCGTGTTGCACCGAGACGATCAGAAAATCGCCTCGACGGTCGTCTGGACGGCCGGGAACCGCTGCGGGCTGTCCTTTTCCGCGCACGTAAAAGTCGACAAGCTGATCAAGCGGCCCAAGCCGAGTGAGGCGACGCCCGTGCATCAGGCACGTGTCGATGCAATCCAGCGGGCGCTGCGCGAGAATCGGGCCGTGCCCGCCTATCAGGAGACGGAAGCGCTGGTCGGCGCCGCGGCGGTCGGCAAAAAGCTGGTGGACGAGATCGGCTTTGCACAGCGGCTGGTTGAGCGCGTCGGCGAGGCACTGGCGAACGACAGCTATGTGCTGACCCGCTATGCAGTGGTACTGCAGCAGCTGGACGAGGCCGAGCAATTGCTTCGCAAGCTGCACCGCGAGCTTTCCGCCGAAGGTGCGAACGGTCGCTGCTGAACAGCGTGCCCGTCGTCACAGCTGGAGCCTTAGTCGCAGCATAGATGCGCTCTCCGAAGCACGCGCCCATTGGCGCGGCGCACCGACGGAGATGCCTTATGCTGCAACGGACGAGCTGGCCGCAAAAGACCCGCGAACTGCACAATCACCACATGGATTCGACCGTGTGGAACGATTTCTGCTTCCGCGACGATGACATCGTCATCGGCACCTATGCCAAGTCCGGCACGACCTGGACGCAGCAGATCGTTTCGCAGCTAATCTTCGGCGGCTCCGAAGGCATCGACGTTTCCACCATTTCTCCCTGGCTCGATATGCGCATCCTGCCGCGCGCCGAGATCACGGCCATGCTCGAGGCGCAGACGCACCGGCGTTTCATCAAGACGCATTTGCCGCTCGATGCGTTGGTCTTCAGCCCCAAGGCGAAATATCTCTACATCGCCCGCGACGGGCGCGATGTCGCGTGGAGCGCCCACAACCATTTCACCAAGTGCAAGGACGAGTTCCTTGCCCTGCTGAACGACACGCCGGGCCGGGTCGGACCGCCCATGCCCAAGCTTCCCGTCGATGTGCGTGCCTTTTTCCTCGAGTGGATGGAGAATGACGGCGCGCCGCTCTGGTCCTTCTGGGAGAATATCCGGACCTGGTGGGAGTATCGCCACTTGCCGAACATGATGCTGGTTCACTTCGCCGACCTGAAGCGCGAGCCGGAGCGGATGATCCGCGACGTCGCTTCGTTCCTGGAGATCGAGGTGGCGGAAGAGACCTGGCCGGTGATCCTGGAGCATTGCAGCTTCGACTATATGAAGCGAAATGCCGAGAAGGTGGTGCCGCTGGGCGGTGCGCCTTGGGAAGGCGGTCCAGGCACATTCATCAACAAGGGCGCGAACGGTCAGTGGCGTGAGGTGCTGACGCCGGAGGATTGCCGGCGTTATGAGGAACTGGCGGCGCAGCAGCTGGGTGCGGAGTGCGCCGACTGGTTGGCAAATGGGGGACGGGCCTGAACATCACCTTCGTCATTCCCGCGCAGGCGGGAACCCAGTAGAAGAAGAACTGGGTTCCCGCTTTCGCGGGAGTGACGGGCTGATACGTTAGGCCGCCTTTCGCCAATCGGTTAGCTCGGCCACGCCCATCACCCGGCAGAATTCGTGCGCGAGCGTGGCCACGTGGGCGGCGTGGATCTGTTCGGCAGGGATGGTGCCGCCTCGTCCATCCGGCAGGGCGAAGCAGTCGCAGGCGTCCGGCACAAGGATCATGTCCCAGCCCATGTTCGCGCCCATGCGGATGGTGGTCGACACGCACATGTCGGTGACCAGGCCAAACACGACGACGTGCTTGGCGCCAAGCCGGCGAAGGCGCAGGTCGAGGTCTGTGCCGATGAAGGCCGAGTTGACGCTCTTGGTCACAAGCGGTTCGTCCCCTTGCGGCACAAAGCCCGGCCGGTGGCGATTGCCGGGCTGACCGACGCGGAAGGTGGAGCCAGGCTGCACCGAATCGTGGCGCACATGGATGATCGGCCGGCGCGCAGCCCGCCAGGCAGCAAGAAGCGCCAGGCCATTCGCATCCACGTCGGGGTTCCAGCGCGGCGGGTTGCCGGGATCATCGAAGCCCATCTGCATGTCGATCGGCAGCAGCACGGCATTATTCAGGTCGATCATCGTCTTCCTCCTTCGTGGTGAAGCGCCGATCGCCATTTCCTTGGCCGGTTTCACTGGGCATGATGCCGGAACGGCCGGCATAATGCCGGTGGGCGGGGATGCATGGACGACAAGGACCGATTGCTGTTGACGCTGTTGCGGCGAGACGGGCGCCGCTCGATCGTGGCCCTGGCGCGAGATCTGGGCCTGTCGCGCAGCGCCACTCAGGATCGTCTCGCTAAGCTGCAGGCAACCGGAGCCATCGCCGGCTTCACCACCGTCGAGGGCTCGGGAAACGGGGCGCGGCAGTCTGCCTATTTGTCGCTGACCCTGGTGCCAGGGAAGAGGTGCGCGGAAGTGGTGCCGAAGTTGAAGCAGGTGCCCTTCGTCAGCGTCATCCACTCGCTGACCGGTCCGGTCGACCTGATCCTGCGGGTCGACTGCGACACGGTCTCAGCCGTCGAGCAGGCACGCTCCACCATTGCAGCGGTGCCTGGAGTGGCAAGCGTCGGCACGGCGATCGTGCTCGAACGCCATCTGGGTTAGCTGGAGGCGAACCCGAATTCGAGAAAGGCCGGGATCGGCCCGTTCCAGCCTTCGTCACCGGAGTCGACCGCCTCGGCTTGCTGTTGGCCACGACGAGGACGATCGTCACGCCGGGGCCGTTCGGCCGGGGCGGAGCGTTCGGCGCGTTCGACGGAAGGTGCGGCTGTCGCTTCTTCCTCACGAGGCTTGCCCGCACGTCTGCGCGGTGGCCGTTTGGCGGCGGGGGCTTCGGCTTCCTCCGCGTCCGGGGCTGCGATCCGGGGTTTGCTTCCGACCCGCTCGATCTTCTGGCCGGTCAGCTTCTCGATATTGCTGACCGCCTCGGCGTCCTCGGGCGTGACCAGTGTGAACGCCTTGCCAGTGGCGCCTGCGCGTCCGGTGCGGCCGATGCGGTGGACATAATCGTCCGGGTGCCAGGGCACGTCATAGTTGAAGACGTGGCTGACGCCCTTGATGTCGAGTCCGCGCGCTGCGACGTCGGAGGCGACGAGAATGTTGATCTCGCCGGACTTGAAGCGGTCGAGCTGCTTGAGGCGATCCGCCTGCTCCATGTCGCCATGGATTTCGCCGACTGCGAACCGCGCGCGCTTCAGGCTGGTGGCGAGTTCGCGAACGGTTGTCTTGCGGTTGGAAAAGACGATGGCGGTGGCGACATCGTCCGCGTGCAGCAACTCCTGCAGCGTGTCGCGCTTGTTGCGGGACGAGGTTTCGACCAGCTTCTGCTCGATGTTGATGTTGGCGCTGGCGGGCCGCGCCACTTCGACCGATTTCGGATCGGTCAGGAATTTGTCGGCCAGCTTCTTGATCGGCGCCGGCATCGTCGCGGAGAAGAGCAGGGTCTGCCGCTTCTTCGGCAGCTTGGTGCAGATCTCCTCGATGTCCGGAATGAAGCCCATGTCGAGCATGCGGTCGGCCTCGTCGATCACGAGCAATTCGCAGCCGGTCAGCAGAATGTTGCCGCGGCCGAACAG
>JAESFT010000135.1_pt1 | contig 91554 bp, 86 predicted proteins | sample 9269451 | NCBI WGS metagenome assembly JAESFT01 (sample SAMN14502557, study PRJNA617106) | algae metagenome | isolation source: Scytonema hyalinum WJT4-NPBG1 and co-occurring heterotrophs from well... | place: USA: Mojave Desert, Joshua Tree National Park, California | collected 2006-05-25 | reverse complement strand
AGGAAGCCGCAGCGGAAGCCGAAGCCCAATGCGGCGCTGGTCTCCATCTCGAAGCTGAAGCTCGCATCGTTGAGGCGGAGCTTGGAGATGCTTTCCCTGAGCTTCTCGAAGTCGTTGGCGTCGGTGGGGAAGAGGCCGCAGAAGACGACCGGCTGCACTTCCTTAAAGCCTGGCAGCGCTTGCGCCGTGGGGCGGCGGGCGTCGGTCAGCGTGTCGCCGACGCGCGCCTGCGCCACGTCCTTGATCTGGGCAGTGATGAAGCCGACCTCGCCGGGGCCGAGCTCGGGCAGGTTCTCGATCTTGGGGCGGAACACGCCGGCGCGGTCGATCAGGTGGGTGGTGCCGGCCTGCATGAACTTGATCTGCTGGCCCTTCCTGACGACGCCGTCGATGACGCGGATCAGGATGACGACGCCGAGATAGGGATCGTACCAGCTGTCGACGAGCATCGCCTTCAAGGGCGCGTCGGCATCGCCCTTGGGGGGCGGGATCTTCCTGACGATCGCGTCGAGCACTTCGTCGATGCCGATGCCGGATTTGGCGGAGGCGAGCACCGCTTCGGAGGCGTCGAGGCCGATCACTTCCTCGATCTCGGCGCGCACCTTTTCGGGTTCGGCGGCGGGCAGGTCGATCTTGTTGATGACAGGCACGATTTCATGGTCGTGCTCGATCGACTGATAGACATTGGCGAGCGTCTGCGCCTCGACACCCTGCGCCGCGTCGACCACGAGCAGCGCGCCTTCGCAGGCGGCGAGGCTGCGGCTGACTTCATAGGCGAAGTCGACATGGCCCGGCGTGTCCATCAGATTGAGGGTGTAGCCATTCCATTCCAGCCGCACGGTCTGCGCTTTGATGGTGATGCCGCGCTCCTTCTCGATGTCCATATTGTCGAGGACCTGGGAGGACATTTCGCGGTCGGTGAGGCCGCCGGTGCGCTGGATCAGCCGGTCGGCGAGCGTCGACTTGCCATGATCGATATGCGCGATGATGGAGAAATTGCGGATCTTGGAAAGTTCGGTTGCCATGCTGCCGCGCGCGTTAGCAGGGGCGGGAGGAACGGGAAAGCTTGGGCGAGATGCGGATCGGCACGGCGGGCTGGGCGATCCCGCGCCAGACGGCGGAGCGCTTCCCGGCCGAGGGCACGACGCTGGAGCGCTATGCGGCGCGGTTCGGGTGCGCCGAGATCAACTCGACCTTTCACCGGTCGCATCGGGCCTCGACCTTCGAGCGCTGGGCGGCATCGGTGCCGGAGGGGTTCCGCCTTTCGGTGAAGGTCCCGAAGACGATCACGCACCAGGCGAAGCTGGCCGGATGCGGGGAGTTGGTGCGCGCGTTCCTGGGCGAGATCGCGCCGCTGGGAGACTGGCGCGGCCCGCTGCTGGTGCAACTGCCGCCCAGCCTCGCCTTCGATGTGGAGGTCGCCGCAACGTTCTTCGCGCAACTGCCGAGGCCCGCAGTGTGCGAGCCGCGTCACGCGAGCTGGTTCACGGAAGAAGCGGATGCGCTGCTGGCCGGCTGGGAGATTGGACGCGCCGCTGCCGACCCGCAGCTGCACGAAGGCGCGGCAAGGCCGGGCGGCTGGCCGGGCCTCGCCTATTTCCGTCTGCACGGGAGTCCGCGCACCTATTGGTCCAGCTATGAGCCGGACGCGCTCCTGCTCTGGGCGGAGCGGGTGCGTCTGGCGCATGCAAATGCCGGCGAAACCTGGGTGATCTTCGACAATACGGCGGGCGGCGCGGCGGCGGCCAATGCGCTCGATCTCGCGGCTCTGCTCGGCGCTTAACCAGTCGCCAAGGCCTGCGCTTTACATTATCGTCGCTGAAAAGGGGTCGCACATCGCAATGGCTGTGACTTGGGTCACGGAACGGCGCTTCGGCGCCGGGTAAGGCGCGTGTCGAAAAGGGGGCAAGGCGCCTTGCTTCAAGGGTTTAGGGAGATTGAATGTGCGTAAGTTCATCGCAAGCCTCGCCGCCAGCGCGGCGCTGATCGGGTCCATGTCGCCGGCGGTGGCGCAGACCAACATGTCGTCGGACGGCCGCACCTATAAGGACGGCACCACCAAAGGGGCGTCGTCGGCGCGCCGGGCGCAGGAGCGGGCGGAGCGGAACATCCCGACCTGCACGCGCAAGCTTGGCTCGGTCGCGATCGTTGAGCCGGACACCCAATGGTGGCGGGAGTTCAACCTGGGCAGCCCCGAGGCGATCCTGAAAGTGTTCATCCAGCAGTCGGGCTGCTTCACCCTCGTCAATCGCGGCCGCTCGATGGCAAGCCGCAACCTGGAGCGCGCGATGGCAGACCAGGGCGAGCTGCAGGCCGGCTCCAACCTGGGCAAGGGTCAGGTCAAGGCGGCGGATTACTTCCTGCAGCCGGACATCGTGACGGCGAACCGCAATTCGGGCGGCGGCGGCATCGGTGCGGCGGCGGGCGCGCTGGGCGGCCTGTTCGGCGGCTTCGGCCGTGCGGTCGGCGGCATCGCTGGCGGCATCAACATGAAGAAGGGCGAAGCGACCGTCACCCTCTCTGTCGTCAACGCTCGCACCACTGAGGAAGAGGCGCTGACCCAGGGCTATGCCCGCAAGACGGACGTCAGCTTCGGCGCCGGTGGCGGCTATGGCTGGATGGGCGGCTTCGCGGCAGCGGGCGGCGCCGGCTATCAGGATACCGAGATCGGCCAAGTGATCGTGCTCGCCTATCTCGATGCGTACACCAAGCTGGTGTCGCAGCTGGGTGGCCTGCCGTCGAACGCGGCGGCGGCGGCTCCGCAGGCGCGGTAATGCTTGAAGGCCTCCGCTCGTCCTGAGCGGAGGCCGAAGGCCGCAGTCGAAGGCCGTTGCTTCGACGTTAGCGCCCCTCGACTACGCGCTTCGCGCTCCGCTCGGGACGAGCGAATTGAGCCTCTAGGCGGCTTCGGCGAGGTAGCCGGCGCGCATCGCGTTCTCGATCGCCTTCATCGTGTTGGCGAAGCGCTCTTCGCCCGCGCCCTTGATCATCGCCCAAGGCAGGTTCCGCCGCTCCAGCTCTGCTTTCGACAGCTCGAAGAAGCGGGTGCGCAGCTCGTCGGTGCCGAACATGCGGGTGCCGTCCGGCACCCAGGGCAGATCTATGTCGTACATCAGGTAGAAGTCGGCCGTGTCCTTGAAGCGATCGAACCAGGGATCGCGTGTCCCGAACAGCATGTCGGCCCACACAGCAGTCATCAGCGGATCGGTGTCGAGGATGACATAGGGCGGGCGCCGGTTCAGCGCGTCGCGGGCCGCCGCCATATGGCCTTTGGCGATCGCGACCAGATCGGTCATGGTGAAGCCCAGGCCCTTGGCTTCGGACCAGGTGCGGCCGAACTCCTCCACATAGATGCCGCCCAGCGCTTCGGCGAGGCGGGGGCCGAGCGTCGACTTGCCGGTGCTTTCCGGGCCGTGCAGGCAGATGGTGGCGGTCACGTCGTCGCCGTCCGATCGGATTGCGCGCGGCGCCAGCTGACGAACCCCACAGCGGACAGGATCAGGAACAATAGGTAAAGCAAGGCAAGCAACGTCAGACCCTTAGCAGCATATACGCCGATCGCGACGACATCGACGACGATCCACAATAACCAGTTTTCGAGATAGCGCCGCGCCATCAGCAGCTGCGCCGCAACGCTCGCCATGGCGATGAACGCATCCCACCAAGGCAGCGAAGCATCAGTGAAGCGGTACATAAGGGCGCCCCAGCCCAAGGTCGTTACCGTAATCGCCGCAAGACACGCAGCCCATGCGCTTCGAGGCAGCCGCTCGACCGCGATCTCCCCTTGCGTCGCCTGCGCCTTCGACCAGCTCCACCAGCCGTAAAGCTGGACGACGAAGAAGAAGAGCTGAAGCAAGGCGTCGCTGTACAGCCGCACGTCCGGCTGCACGAACAGCCAGGCAGAGATGCTCACCATCGCGATGCCAAAGGGGTAGTTCCATACGCTCCGCCGCACGATCAGGACGATGTTGATGACGCCGAGCGACGCGGCCAGCACTTCCCACGGATTCACTTGCGCGCCTTAGCAGTGCTTGCATCGCTGTCGATACGGGCGCGACCAACAAGCGGTTCGGGGCGACGGACATCCCGCGATCGTCATTGCGAGTGAAGCGAAGCAATCCAGAAGTCCGGAACTGTGGATTGCTTCGTCGTTGCACTCCTCGCAATGACGAGAAGCTAAAATCAGAGGATTTGACATGAGATCTGCGCTGTTTCCGCTGCTCCTGGCCGCTCTTCCCGCACCAGCCCTGAGCGCAGACCTGCTGCTGGTCGGCAACAAGGTCGAGGACACGCTGAGCTTCGTCGATCTTGCCACGGCGAAGGAGCTGGGTCGGGTGGCGACCGGGCGGATGCCGCACGAGATCGCCATTTCGCCCGACGGACGCCAGGCGGCGGTGGTCGCTTATGGCGGGCGCAGCATCGATCTTTTCGACGTTGCCCGCCGGAGCAAGCTGCGGACGCTCGACCTTTCTCCGAACGAGGGGCCGCATGGCCTCGTCTGGCTGCGCGACGGGCGGCTGCTGGCGACGACCGAGCGCAGCCTGTCGCTCACCCTGATCGAGCCGCGTGCGGGCGATGCGGTACTTTCCATTCCGACGGGCCAGGCAGGCACCCATATGGTGGCGGTCTCGCCGGACCTGCGCCGCGCCTATACCGCCAACATCCCGGCCGGCACGGTCACGATCGTCGACCTGGAAGGGCGCCGGAAGCTGCGCGACCTGGCGGTCGGCGGACGGCCCGAAGGCATTGCCGTGTCGCCCGATGGCAGGACCTTGTGGGTCGCCGATCTGGAGGGCGCACGGGTGCAGGCGTTCAGCACCAGCGCGATCGAAACCGGCAGCGCAAAGCCGCTGGCGCTGGTGCCGACGGGCAAAAGGCCGATCCGCGTCGCCTTCAGTCCGGACGGGCGCTTTGTCGTCACATCGAACTTCCTGGACGGCACGCTGACCGTGATCGACGGCGCCAGCCGCAAGCCTGTCCGCACCATAGCCGTTAGCGGCCAGGAGGCGGCGGCGCAGGTGACGATCCTGTTCTCGGGTGATGGCCGGCGCATCTATGCGGCGGAGACGGGACGCAATCAGGTGGCGGAGATCGACTTTGCCAGCGGGCGCGTGCTGCGGCGCCTGCCGGCGGGCGCGCAGGGGGATGGCCTCGCCTTAGCGCGGGCGGCAGAGTAGATATGGCCGCCTCTTTGTTCCCCGGCGAAGGCCGGGGTCCAGGGGCTGGGCGGCGTCGTCGAGCTTGCCACTCTGGGCCCCGGCCTTGGCCGGGGAACAGTTGGTCCTTGGTACGCCACTTGCGCTTGGCCCCCGCCCCGCTAGCATCCCGTTGAAACGGCGGGAGAGCGGGATTGCGGCACGTGGCGGTGATCGGGTCCGGGCCGGCGGGGTTCTACACCGCCGAAGCCGCCTTGAAGGCGTTTGGCGACCAGGTGTGCGTCGATCTGATCGACCGGCTGCCGGTGCCCTACGGCCTCATCCGCTTCGGCGTCGCGCCCGATCACCAGTCGATCAAGGCGGTGTCGCGCCGATACGAGCAGGTGGCACTGTCGCCGAACGTCCGGTTCGTCGGCAATGTCTGCGTCGGCCGCGACGTGTCGATCCCCGAGCTTCAGTCGCTCTACGATGCAGTGGTGCTGGCGACCGGCGCGCCCGTTGACCGGCCGCTGGAGCTGCCCGGCAGCGACTTGCCCGGCGTGGTCGGATCGGCGGCGTTCGTCGGCTGGTATAACGGTCATCCCGAGTTCACCGATCTGAACCCGACGCTGGACGGGCCGGGCGCGGTCGTGATCGGCAATGGCAATGTCGCGCTAGACGTCGCCCGCATCCTGTCGAAGACGCGGCGCGAGTTCGAGGGCGCAGACATCACCACCCATGCGCTGGAAGCGCTGGACCGGTCCGGGATCGTGCGGGTGACGTTGCTTGGCCGGCGTGGCCCGCACCAGATCGCGATGACGCCGAAGGAACTGGGCGAACTCGGCCATCTCGAGCGCGCCCAGCCGCTGGTCGATCCCGCCGACCTGCCCGATGCCGGCGCCGACGCGCTGCTGGAGCCTGGCATGCGCAAGTCGGTCGGGCATTTGCGCGACTTCGCCGCGACGCCGCCAGCGGGCAAGCCGGTCACCATCGAGTTCGATTTCTTCGCCATGCCGGTGGCGATCGAAGGCGATGGCAAGGCAGAGCGCGTGGTGGTCGAACGGACGCGGCTCGATTCCGAGATGCGCTCCATCCCTACGGGTGAGACCTATGTCGTGCCGGCGTCGCTGGTGGTCAGCTGCATCGGCTACAAGACGCCGCCGATTGAAGGCGTGCCCTACGAACATGGCCGCGGCCGTTTTGCCAACAGCGACGGCCGCATCCTGCCCGGCCTTTACTGCGTCGGATGGGCGCGGAGGGGTCCGACCGGGACAATCGGGACCAACCGGCCGGACGGTTATGCGGTCGTCGACCTGATCGCGGCCGATATCGGCGAGGGCGCGGGGCGGGGCGGACCGGAAGGGCTCGACCGGCTGCTTGGGCAGCGCAACGCCGATGTCGTGACCTTCACCGACTGGCAGCGGATCGATGCTGCCGAAGCCGCTCGTGCCCGCTCCGGCGCGCCACGCGAGAAGTTCGTGTCCATCGCCGACATGATCGCCGCGGTACGCAACTGACGCTTGCTGCCGCGATGTAATAATGTATCCTTCTTGCGAAGGAGTTGATTATGCGCGCACTTTTCTTGCTGCCCTTGCTGGTTCTGGCGCCCGCCTGCCAGGAGCGTCGCCCGGATCCGCGCGGGGTCGATCGCGATGAGACCCTGCTGACAGTCGCCGCCACGGGGCGCGCCGATGCGCGGCCGGACGAAGCGCGGCTGCAGCTGGGCGTCAACTCGCTCGGGCCTAGCGCCGCGGAGGCGAGCCGCGCCAATCGCGAGAAGATGGAGCGGGTGGCGGCAGTGCTGTCGCGGCTGGGCGTCAAGCCCGACCAGATGCAGACCCGCAACATGAGCCTGCAGCGGATCGACTATGGCGCCGATCGCGGCCGCTTCCGTGCCGAAAACCTGATCGAGGTACGCATGCGGGCGATGGACCGAGTTGGCGAGGCGATCGCCGCGGTGACCGACGCTGGCGCCAATGTCGTGTCCGGACCCGAGCTGCGGGTGTCGGATCGGGAGGGATCGAGCAAATCGGCCTATGCCGCCGCCTATCGCGCCGCCCGCTCGCGCGCGGAGGCCTATGCCGGCGCGGCCGGGCTGAAGGTGCAGCGGGTGCTCGCCATCTATGACGGCGGCGAAGGCTATGCGCCGCCGCCGATGATGCGCGGCATGGCGGTGGATGCCGTCGCGCAAACCGCCGCACCGCCGCCGGTCGCCGCCGTTCCGTTCAGTCCAGGGGTGAACACCACCGAAGTGCGGGTCCGTGTGGATTTCGCGCTGGGGGAGTAGGCTAAGCCGCCTTCGCCTGGTTGGCGGCTTCGATCTCCGCGGCCTTGGCTTCGACCAGACGGACGATGTGGTCGATCATCGCTTCGTCGCTGACATGATGGTCGGTGACGCCGGACAGATAGACCATGTGCTTGCCGGCGCCGCCGCCGGTCAGGCCGATATCGGTCTCGCGCGCCTCGCCAGGGCCGTTGACGACACAGCCGAGCACAGACAGCGACATCGGCGTGCGGATATGCTGCAGCCGTTCCTCGAGCTTCTCGACGGTGCGGATCACGTCGAAGCCCTGGCGCGCGCAGCTGGGGCAGGAGACGATGCGGACGCCGCGATTGCGGATGCCGAGCGCCTTCAGGATCTCGAAGCCGACGCGCACTTCCTCTTCGGGCTCGGCGGACAGGCTGACGCGGATCGTGTCGCCGATGCCGAACCAGAGCAGAGAGCCGATGCCGATCGAGGATTTGACGGTGCCGCCGATTAGCCCGCCGGCCTCGGTGATGCCGAGGTGGAGCGGGCAGTCCACGGCTTCGGCGAGCTGCTGATAGGCGGCGACGGCGAGGAACACGTCCGATGCCTTCACCGCGACCTTGTAGTCGTGGAAATCATGGTCCTGGAGCAATTTGATGTGATCGAGCGCGGACTCGACCAGCGCCTCCGGGCAGGGCTCGCCATATTTTTCGAGCAGGTCCTTTTCGAGGCTTCCGGCATTGACGCCGATCCGGATCGCGCAGCCATTGGCCTTGGCGGCGCGCACCACTTCGGCGACTCGCTCGGACGAGCCGATATTGCCCGGGTTGATACGCAGACAGGCGGCGCCGGCATCGGCAGCCTCGAGCGCGCGCTTATAGTGGAAGTGGATGTCGGCGACGAGCGGCACGCGGGCGGCGCGGGCGATCTGGCGAAAGGCGGCGGTGCTTTCGACGTCCGGGCAGGAGACGCGGATGATGTCGGCGCCCGCTTCCTCGCAGCGCCGGATCTGGTCGATCGTCGCGCGCGCGTCGGAAGTCGGCGTATTGGTCATGGTCTGCACCGTCACCGGCGCATCGCCGCCCACGGGCACGTTGCCGACCATGATCTGGCGCGAAGGGCGGCGCACGATATCGCGCCAGGGACGAACAGACATGGGGTTTCCTTGGGCTCAAGCTTGTGCGCCATATAGCGATGGCCGGGCCAATTCGGAACTGCTAGCCTCCGCTTCACTCAGGAAAGAGGAGCGATGCGCATGTTCCGTAACCTGGTTCTGGGATTGGCGCTGCTGCCGGCGGCAGCCTTCGCCCATCATGGCTGGAGCAGCTATGATGCGGCCCAGACGATCACTCATACCGCGACCTTGAAGGCGGTCAGCTGGGGCAATCCGCACGGATCGGCGACGGTGCGCTACAAGGGCAAGGACTGGGATGTTGTGCTGGCGCCCGTGTCGCGGATGGAAGCGCGGGGCCTTACCCGTGAGATGCTGGGGCCGAAGCAGAAAGTGACTTTGGTCGGCTATCCGCGGTCGGACGGCACGGCCGAGATGCGGATCGAACGCGTGATCGCAGGCGGCAAGACGGTCGAACTGCGCTGACAGCGCTTTCGGAGTTCGCGGCCGCGGTCGAGGCCTCGGCGGTGGGCGTCTGGATGCGCGAATCGGCCAATGCCTATCCGGCGGCGAACCTGATTCACTTGCTCGGGCTGGTGATGCTGCTCGGCGCGATCGGGATCGTGGACCTGCGCATTGCCGGCGCGCTGCGGAGCCTGCCGCTGCGGGCGACCGTCACGGCGCTGACGCCGATCGGCCTGGCGGGGCTGGTGCTGCTCGCGCTGTCGGGGCCTTTGCTGTTCGCCGCCGATGCAAAAGCATTGGTTGGCTCCGACGTGTTCGCGCGCAAGCTGGTGCTGATCGGCTTTGCGCTGTTCAACGCCCTGCTATTCCGCTGGCAGTGGCGGCGCGCGGGCGACGAACCGACCGGATGGATGCGCGCCGGAGCGGTCGCTTCGCTGTTGCTCTGGATCATGGTCGCGGCGCTTGGACGGCTGATCGCCTACCGCTAAGGCGCGGGCATGAACCAGGATTGGACGCTGGTGGTGCATGGCGGGGCCGGCATCATCGAACAAGGCAATCTCTCGCCCGAGGAGGAGCGGAGCATTCGCGCCGCCCTCTCGGCCGCACTGGAGGCGGGCGCCGCGATCCTGCGCGAAGCCGGCACCGCGCTTGACGCGGCCGAAGCGGCGGTGCGGGTGCTGGAAGACGATCCGCATTTCAACGCCGGCCGCGGCTCCGTCTTCACCTTTGATGGCGACATCGAGATGGACGCAGCGGTGATGGACGGCCGCACGCGCGATGCCGGAGCGGTGACCGGCGTCGGCCGCACCCGCAATCCGGTAAGCCTCGCCCGACGCGTGATGGAAGACAGCCCGCACGTGCTGCTCAGCCGCGAAGGCGCTGACGCTTTTTCGCTGCAGCAGGGGCTGGAGCAGGCTGGGCCGGAGTGGTTCGAGACAGCCGAAAGGCGCCGCAATCTTGAGGAGCTGAAGTCCGCCGGCAACGACGCGTTCGATGTCGACATGAAATACGGCACGGTCGGCGCCGTGGCGCGCGACAAGGCCGGGCATGTCGCCGCAGCGACCTCGACAGGTGGCGTCACCGGCAAGCGCTGGGGCCGGATCGGGGATTCGCCGCTGATCGGCGCTGGCACTTATGCGGACGACCGGGCCGGGGCGGTCTCCTGCACGGGGTCGGGTGAGTTCTTCATCCGCGCCGTCGTCGCCCATGAGATTTGCGCGCGCACCCGGCTGGCTGGCGAGCCGATCCTGGGCGCGGCGCGGGCGGTCATCAAGGACGTGGGCGCGCTCGGCGGCACCGGCGGCGTGATCGTCGTCGGGCCGGACGGCACCGGAGGGTGGGCGTTCAACTCATCGGGCATGTATCGCGGCCGGATCAGCAGCGAGTCCGAGCCGGTGGTCGCCATCTACGGCGACGAGTGATGCGTTTCCTCCTCGCCATGCTGCTCACGCTTATGCCGGCGGGCGCTCAGGCCTGGTGGGACTATGGACACAAGACCATCGCGGCCATCGCCTGGGACGAAGTGAAGCCGACGACACGGGCGAAGCTGAAGATACTCCTCGCACGGTCGACGACGCTGGAGACGCCGAAATGCCCGGCTCGGACGCTCGAAGAGGCGAGCGTCTGGGCGGACTGCATCAAGTCAGGCGAGCGGTTCAGCTACGTCTTTCCCTGGCACTTCCAGAATGTGGACGTCTGCAAGCCGTCCGACGTGAAGGCGGCGTGCCCGTTCGGCAACTGTGTGTCGGCGCAGGTGACCCGCAACGCCAGGCTGCTGGCGGACAAGAGCCTGCCGATGCGTGAGCGGGTGCAGGCGCTTGCATTGCTGGTCCATTTGGTCGGCGATCTGCACCAGCCGGTTCATGCCGCCGACCGCGCCGACCAAGGGGGCAACCGCACAACTGCCAGCTATGGCGAAGCCGCCGGTCGCAAGTCGCTGCACCTGGTCTGGGACGGATACCTGGCCGAACGCGCCATCTCCTCTCCGCGCGGCGAGGCGGCCGGGCTGTTGAGCGAAGCCGCAGCTGACGAGCGCCGGGCGCTTACCAGGGGCTCCGTCGAGGACTGGTCGCACGAAACTTGGGACGTCGCCCGCCGCGTCACCTATGGCGCGCATGCCCAGGATCCGTGCGCGACGCCCATCGAGCATGCCGTGCTCGACAATGCCAAGATCGAAGCCGCCATTCCGGTGGTGCGGGGGCAGGTCCTCCGGGCCGGACTGCGGCTCGCGCGCATGCTCGACGAAGCGCTCAGGTAGCGCGTTTGCGCATCAAGCCTTCCTGCGCGACGCTAGCGACCAGGCGGCCGTCGCGGGTGAAGATCATCCCTCGGTTGTAGCCGCGGCCGCCGCCGCTCCAGGGCGCGTCCATCGCATAGAGCAGCCACTCGTCGACGCGCACCTCGTCATGGAACCAGATCGCGTGGTCGAGGCTGGCGGTCTGGACGCCGGGTTGCGTCCAGCTCAGTCCATGCGGGCGCATGGTGGTGCCGAGCAGATACATGTCGCTGGCCCAGGCAAGCATCGCTCGGTGCATCTCCGGCCCGCCCGCGACCGGCGCAACGGCCCGGAACCAGACATTCTGCACCGGCTCCTGCGGCCTGTCCTCGAGCGGAGACCAGGGCGAGGCATGGCGGGTCTCGAACGGGCGGGGGCGAACGAAGAATTCGCGCAGCCGTTCGGGAATGCGGTCGGCGACCTTCAACCGCTCTTCCGCTTCGGAGGGCAGGTCCTCGGGCGGAGCGACCTCAGGCATGTCGAACTGATGCGCGAGCCCCTGTTCCGCACGCTGGAAGGATGCGGCCAGGTTGAGGATCGGCTCGCCCTTCTGGAAAGCGACCACACGCCGTGTCGAGAAGCTGCCGCCATCATAGTCACGGTTGACGCGGTAGATGATGGGAACCTGCTCGTCGCCCGGGCGCATGAAATAGGCGTGGAGCGAGTGGGGCACGCGTTCGGCGTCGGTCGAGCGCACCGCCGCCATCAGTGCCTGAGCGATGACCTGACCGCCGAACACGCGGCCACGGCCCTCGGGCTGGCGTGCGCCGCGGAACAGGTCGCGGTCCAGCTCCTCGACGGTCAGCAGCCGCTCGAGTTGAGCGATCATGCCGGCGGGATCGGTTGCGCGGGGTTCGTCCATCAACACTTACATCCTTTGCGATCGTCATTGCGAGGAGCGCAGCGACGAAGCAATCCAGCTGCGCCGAAGCCTGGCTGGATTGCTTCGCTTCGCTCGCAATGACGAAATCAGTATCCCGACATTCTAGCGAGCTGGTCCGCCGCCCAATTGGTGTCGCCGAACATTTCGGCGAGGACGCGGCCGCGCTTCATGTAGAAGCCGATGTCATATTCGTCGGTCATGCCGATGCCGCCATGCATCTGCACGCCTTCCTGCACTGCAAGCGTGGTGGCGAGGCCGGTCATTGCCTTGGCGACCAAAGCGGCGCGCTCGGCATTCGGGTCGCCGGCATCGAGCGCCTGCTGTGCCTTGAGCACGGCGGCGCGGGCGACTTCCATCTCTGAATAAAGATGCGCGGCGCGGTGTTGCAACGCCTGGAAGCTGCCGATCGCCACGCCGAACTGCTTGCGCTCGCGTAAATAGCCGAGCGTCATGTCCATCGCGCCGCCGCCAACCCCGAGCATCTCGGCCGAGGCCGCAACGCGAGTGCCGGAGAGGATGCGCGAAAGGCCGGTCCAGCCCTCATCGACTTCGCCGATCACCGCATCGGCATCGACTTCGACGCCCTCGAAGGTCAGCCGGGATGCGATGCTGGCGTCGGCGAGCCGTTCGGGGCTGGCGGAGAGATTGGCCACGCCCTTCTCGACTGCGAACAGGGTGATACCCTTGTCCTCACCCGCGCTGCCCGCAGTGCGAGCCGCGACGACGATCAGGTCGGCGACATGGCCGTGCGCGACGAAGCTCTTGGTTCCGGTCAGCTTGAAGCCGTTGCCGGAGCGTTCGGCCTGAAGCGCGACCTGCGACGGCCGGTGCTTGGCGCCTTCGTCGATCGCGAGCGCGATGACGGCGTCGCCGGAGGCGATGCGCGGGAACCAGGCCTGGCGCAGCGCCTCGCCGCCGGTGGAGAGCGCCGACACGCCGCCGACCGAGGTGGAGAGGAACGGCGACGGCGTCAGGTTGCGGCCAATCTCTTCCAGCACCACTCCCGCCTCGACATGGCCGAGGCCCAGGCCGCCTTCGGCTTCCGGGATCAGAATGGAGGTGAAGCCCATCTCAGCGAACTGCTTCCACAGGTCGCGGGAGAAGCCGGTGGCGTCGTTGGCGTCGCGCAGGCCGCGCATGTGGGAGACGGGCGCGGTTTCGGACACGAACTGCCGGGCGCTGTCGCGGAGCATCGATTGTTCGTCGGTGAGGAAGAGAGGCATGTGCTTGTCTTTCGTTTCCCGGCGGAGGCCGGGATCCAGAGTGGCAGGTTTAGGTGCTTGGGGATTCCTGGGCCCCGGCCTTCGCCGGGGAGCATGCGGTCAGGCGCCGGGCAGCTCCAAAATCCGCTTGGCGATGATGTTGAGCTGGATCTCGCTGGTGCCGCCCTCGATCGAATTGGCCTTGGTGCGGAGCCAGGCGCGGGCTTTCGTGCCGCCGCCGGACTCGGCGCTCTCCCATTCGAGCGCGTCGGAGCCGCCGGCCGCCATTACCAGTTCATAGCGCGCCTTGTTCAGCTCGGTGCCGTAATATTTCATCATTGACGGCTGGGCGGGGTGCGCCTTGCCCGCCTTCAGTTCGTCCATGAACTTCTCGGACATGGCCCGGAACGCCCGCTCGCGCACTTCGAACAGCGCGATCTGGGCGCGGAGCAGCGGGTCGGCAAGGCGGCCTTCCGCATCGGTGCCGACGGCGCGCTTCGCGTCCTCGGCCAGTGCCGCCGGGCCGCCCGAGCCGAGCCCGCCGCCGCCCAGGCCCATGCCGGAGATCATCTCGCGCTCATGGCCCAGCAGATATTTGGCGACGTCCCAACCCCGGTTGAGCTCGCCGACGAGCTGGTCCTTCGGCACCTTCACATTGTCGAAAAAGGTCTCGCAGAAGGGCGAATAGCCAGAGATCAGCAGGATCGGCTTGGTCGAGACGCCTTCGCTCTCCATATCGAACAGCAAGAAGCTGATGCCGTTGTGCTTCGACTCCTTGGAGGTGCGGACCAGGCAGAAAATCCAGTCGGCCTTGTCGGCATAGGAGGTCCAGACTTTCTGGCCGTTGACGAGGAAGTGGTCCCCCTTGTCCTCGGCGGAGGTTTGCAGGCCGGCGAGGTCGGACCCTGCATTGGGCTCCGAATAGCCCTGGCACCAGCGGATCTCGCCGCGCGCGATCGGTGGAAGGAAACGCTTCTTTTGCTCCTCCGTGCCGTATTTGAGCATGGCCGGCCCGAGCATCGAGATGCCGAAGCTGTTCAAGGGATTGCGGCAGCCGAGGCGGGCCATTTCCTGTTTGAGTATCTTGGTTTCCTCGGGGCTGAGGCCGCCGCCGCCATAGGCTTGCGGCCAGTCGGGCACCGTCCAGCCGCGCGACGCCATGGCGTCGAGCCAGGCGCGCTGGTCGGGCGACAGCTGCGCCTTGCGGCCGCCCCAGACGATGTCCTGCTCGCCGCGCACCGGCTGACGCATGGAGGGCGGGCAGTTCGCCTCCAGCCATTCGCGGACATCTGCCCGGAAACTGGCCGTCATCTCTTCAACTCCTCATCAGTTCATGCGCCAGGCGCGCAATCGCGATCGCCTGGTGGTCGCGATACAGGTCGCAGATCACCTGCAGGCCGATCGGCAGGCCGTCAGCGCCGGTCGCAAGCGGTACGCTGGTCGCCGGCAGGTTCGGGAAGGTCGCGAGGCCGGCATAGGCGAATTGCGGGGCGAATGCCGTCTCGGCGCCGTCGACGATCAGCTTGCGGGTGTTGGTCGGCTCGTCATCGTGCGGGAAAGCGGTGGTGCCGAACACCGGCGCAATGACTGCGTCGTAATCGCGGAACACCCGCTGCCAGGCGCGGATGCAGCGCGCCTGCTCGTCCTGCATGTCGAACCAGGCCGACAGCGTCGTCGCCTGACCGCCCGGAGCGGGCGCGCCGCGCGACAACACGGTCAGCAGCATCTTCATGTAGTTGCGATGCTGCGCCGCCAGATCGGGAAGCATGTCCGGCGCCCGCTCCACTTCCGCTCCGGCCCGCTCGAAGGCCTGGCCGACTGCCTCGACCGCGCGCTTCATCTCGGCGGAGGCAGGGGCGAGCGGATGTTCGTGCAGCAGCAGGATGCTGAGATCGCCGGCGTCGAAAGCTTCGGCGCGCGGCAGCGGGAAGTCGGCGAGCACATCCAGCACGGCGGCGAGATCGTCCGGGTCACGCGCCATCGGGCCCATCACGCCCAGCGCCACGCGGGCGCTGTCCGTGCCCGGGAAGCTATGGCCTTCGGGCGAGATGACGCCGTAAGTCGTCTTGTGGCCCGAGACGCCGCAGAACGCCGCCGGCGTGCGGATCGAGCCACCGATGTCGGAGCCGATCTCCGCCGCCACGAATCCGGCTGCCAACGCCGCCGCGGCGCCGCCCGACGAGCCGCCGCAGACGCGGTCGGGGTTCAGCGGATTGCGGGTGCGGCCATAGACGGGATTGTTGCTCTGCAGGTCGGCAAGCGCAACGGGCACGTTGGTCTTGCCGAGGATCACGGCGCCGGCGGCCTTCAGCCGCTGCACAGCGACGGCATCGGCATGGGCGATGTGGTCGGCATGCTCGGCAAAGCCCCAGGTCGTGGGCAGGCCGGCCACGTCATAACTTTCCTTGACCGTCATTGGCAGGCCGAGCAGCGGCGCGGGATCGCCGTCCGCCAGCCGCTGATCGGCGGCGCGCGCCTGCTCGCGGGCCCGCTCGAAGTCGCGGACAACGACGGCGTTGATCGCGGCGTCCCCGGCCTCGATGCGGGCGATCGCGGCTTCGGTCTCAGCGAGCGCGGTGGTGGTGCCGGCACGGATCGCGGCGACGGTTTGGAGGGCAGTCAGCATATCGTTCCCCGGCGCAGGCCGGGGTCCATGGCGCGCTGGGCCCCGGCCTTCGCCGGGGAACAGGAAGGGCGTAGAACTCACGCGCGGCTCTTCGTGATTGACGAATAGATCATCGTCTTGAGCTCGCGCCGGACCGGGTAAGTATTGGATGGGCTGAGCTGGGTCATGAAGATGAAGATCAGCCGCTCGACCGGGTCGATGTGGAAGGCGGTCGAGAACATGCCGCCCCAATAATATTCGCCGACCGAGCCGTGGACGAGCGTGGGCGCGAGGTTGATCGTGACGGCAAAGCCGAGGCCGAAGCCGACGCCGGCATTGGTCGCTTCGCTGAACAGCGAGCGCGACATGCTGGCGAGGTCGCGGCCGCCGGGCAGGTGGTTGACCGTCATCAGCTCGATCGTCTTCGGGCTGAGAATGCGCGCGCCATCGAGCGTGCCGCCGTTCAGCAACATGGCGCAAAAGCGGTGATAGTCGGCCGCGGTCGAGACAAGGCCTCCCCCGCCTGAGAACTGCGTCGGCTTGCGGGACCAGGCGCTTTTAGCGCCTTCGTCGTACATCACAGCGCCCTTTTGCGGGTGCATGGTGTAACAGTCGGCGAGGCGGTGGACCTTGTCGGCAGGCACCTGGAAGAAGGTGTCGTCCATGCCCAGCGGGCCGAAGATCCGTTCCTGGAAGACCTGATCGAGCGGCTTGCCCTCAACCCGCTGGATGATCAGGCCGAGAATGTCGGTCGCGACCGAGTAATTCCACGCTTCGCCCGGCGAAAACTCAAGCGGGATGCCGGCGAGCGTGCGGATGACGCTGTCGGGATCATGCTCGCCATGCCAATTCTCGATCTTGGTATCGCGATAGGCGGCGTCGATATTGCCGCGATTCTGGAAGCTGTAGGTGAGGCCGGCGGTGTGGCGGAGCAGGTCGACCATGCGCATCGGCGCGGATGTCGGTTTGGTCACGAACGGGGCCGAGCCGCCGCCGCCATCATAGACGCCCAAGCCCTTCCATTCCGGGATGACCCGGTGGACCGGGTCGTCGAGCGCGACCCTGCCTTCCTCGACCAGCATCATAAAGGCGACGCTGGTCACCGGCTTGGTCATGGAGGCGATGCGGAACAGCGTGTCGGGACCGACCGGCTGGCCGTCGCGCATCGTGCCCGCGCTGGAGAAATGCACCGGCTGGCCGTCGCGACTGACCAGCAGCTGCGTGCCCTTGAAGCGCCCGGTCTGCAGATAACGTTCGTCGAGAAAGCGATCGATCGCCGACAGCCGTCCGGCGTCCATGCCGAGAGTGGCGGGATCGGCGGTTTGCATGGGGCTCGCTCTCCTGATTTCGCGGGGCGGCTTATCGCCTTGAGTGCGGCCGCAATCAACAATATCCCGCGGAAAAGCGCGGTTTTTCAAGACCGCCGATCAGGAGAGAGGGAATGGCTTTGGCGGACGCTACGGCATGGCCGCATCTGTCGCTGGAGGAATGCGAGGCGCTGCTCTGCGCACCGGGCCAGCGATTCGAAATCGAGACGGTCGACATCCGCGGCATGCCGACTCGCGTTTGGAAAAATGCGCCGCCAGACCTGCGCGCGCTGGCCGAAGTCAGCCGCACGCACGGGGCACGTGCGGCCTGTGTGCTTGAGGACGAGCGCGTCAGTTTCGAGGCGCAATATCGCGCCATCGCGGCGCTGGCGGAGGCTCTGCACGAGCGCGGCGTCGGCAAGGGCGACCGGGTCACGACCGTCATGCGCAACCTGCCCGAGTGGACCGTCGCCTTCTTCGCCATCACCAGCCTTGGCGCCATCGCCGTCCCCTTGAACGCCTGGTGGACGGGGCAAGAGCTGGAATATGGCCTGAGAGACTCAGGCGCGAAGCTGCTGATCGCCGATGCGCAGCGCTGGGAGCGGATCGCGCCGTTTCGCGAGGCCCTGCCCGAGCTTCGACATGTGATCGTCACGCGCGGCGGCGGGCCGGAGACGCTGGAGAGCATCATCGGCCGGCCGAACGACTGGGCTTTGCTGCCGGACCGGAGCCTGCCTGAGGCCGAGGTCGAAACCGACGATGACGCGACCATCTTCTATACGAGCGGGACGACGGGCGCTCCCAAAGGCGCGCTGGGTACGCACCGCAATCTCGTGACGAACATATTGTCGGGCGGCTATAATTCGACGCGCGCCTTCCTGCGCCGCGGCGAGGCACCGCCCGAGCCCGAACCCAAAGTCTTCCTGACTGTCATTCCGCTGTTCCACGTCACCGCCTGCTCGGCGACGCTGATGGGGGCGATGGCGGCGGGGCACACCCTTTGCTTCATGCGCAAATGGGATGCGGTCGAGGCGATGAAGATCATCGAGCGCGAGCGGGTGAACGTCACCGGCGGCGTGCCGACGATCGCCTGGCAGCTGCTCGAACATCCCGACCGGCCCAACTACGACCTGTCGAGCCTGGAAAGCATCGCCTATGGCGGCGCCCCGTCCGCGCCCGAGCTGGTGCGGCGCATCCATGAGGAATTCGGCGCACTGCCCGGAAACGGCTGGGGCATGACCGAGACGATGGCGACAGTGACCGGCCATGGCGCGGAGGATTATCTGCACCGCCCGGACAGCGCGGGTCCTGCGGTGCCCGTCGCGGACCTCGAGATCCGCGCGGAGGACGGAGTCACCGTGCTGCCGCCGAACACGGTCGGCGAGCTCTGGGCGCGCGGGCCGATGATCGTGCGCGGTTATTGGAACAAGCCGGAGGCGACCGCGCAGACATTCGTCGGGGGCTGGGTGCGCACCGGCGACCTCGCCAAGCTGGATGAGGAGGGATTCTTGTTCATCGTTGACCGCGCGAAGGACATCATCATCCGCGGCGGGGAGAATATCTATTCGATCGAGGTGGAGAATGCGCTGTACGAGCACCCGGCGGTAACGGATGCGGCGCTGATCGGCTTGCCCCACAAGACTTTGGGCGAGGAGCCCGCGGCGGTCGTGCATCTGGCGCCGGGCGAGCAGGCGTCGGAGCAGGAGCTGCAGGACTGGGTGCGGGCGCGGCTGGCGCCCTTCAAGGTGCCGGTGCGGGTGGTGTTCGTGGAGGAGACACTGCCCCGGAACGCGAACGGAAAGATATTGAAGCGGGAGTTGAAGGGCTTGTTCGTGTGAAGTGCGTCACCTCAGCCTTCGTCATCCCGAACTTGTTTCGGGATAGGGATTGAGCCGGGTAGAGCCGGACGCAACTTTCGGATGACGAGCCGCCGGATGGCTTATCCCAAAACAAGTTCGAGATGACGGTAAAGCTACTCTGCGCTCTTCGGTCTGATCCTGTTCACCAGCCCCGGTGCCCAGCGCATGATGAAGGCCAGCCGCTTCGCCGTTTTTCCGACCAGCACGTGACGCTTCCGGCCGTGCACTGCTTCCCACACCGCCGCGGCAACCTTGTCGACCGGCGTGAACTCCAGCCCCATCTCGACGACCTTCTCGCGCATGCTCTGGTTCGAATCGGCCGTCGGACCGCTCAGCAACGGCGTGTCGATGAAGCTGGGCATGATCGAGCGGACCTTGATGCCGTGCGCCTCCTGCCATTCGGCGTCGAGCGAGTCCGTCAGCGCGCGCACGCCGAATTTGGTGACGCAATAGATCGACATGCCGGCGCCTGCATAAAGCCCTGCCGCCGAACATGTATTGACCAGCACCGACCCTGGCGTGGCCTTCAAGTGCGGCAAGCCAGCCTCGGCGCCGTGGATCACGCCGCGCAAGTTGACGTCGAGGACACGGTCGGTCTCGTCCTCGCTCATCGCCTCGAACGCGCCGCCCTGGGCGATGCCGGCATTGTTGAACAGCACGTCGAGGCGGCCACCGCTCGCCTCAACGAAGCGCTGCAGGGCGTCGCGCCATTGCCCGCGGTCGCGTACATCCATGCGGGTGGCGAACACCTCGCCACCGATTGGCTGGGCCGTCTCCACCATGCCAGCTTCATTCAGGTCTCCGAGACCCACGAACCAGCCACGCTCGGCGAACAGCTGCGCGGTCGCGCGGCCGATGCCCGATCCGCCGCCGGTGATGAAGATCGCCTTGCGCATGCCGCCCTCCCTTACTGTCACCAGTGTAAGGAAAAGGCGGCGCGCGGCAAGCTACTCGGCGGCTTGCGCCACCTCCGGGTCCTTCCAGACCAGCACGGGCTTCCTCGCCGCGAGCGTCTCGTCGAGGCGCCGGCGGGGAGCGAAGTGGGGTGCAGCCTTGAGCGCGGGATCGCCCGCCTTGGCCCGCTCCGCCACCGAGCGCAGCGCGCCGATAAACTGGTCGAGTGCAGCCTTGCTCTCGGTCTCCGTCGGCTCGACCAGCATCGCCCCGTGCACGACCAGCGGGAAATACATGGTCATCGGGTGATAGCCTTCGTCGATCAGGCCCTTGGCGATGTCCAATGTGGTGAAGCCATCGGCGAGCCCGTCGTCCGAGAAGAGCGCTTCGTGCATGCAGGGGCCGCTGGCGCCGAACGGCGCGTCCAACACATCCTCCAGGCTCCTGAGGATGTAGTTGGCATTGAGCACCGCGTCCTCGCTGACCTGGCGCAGTCCGTCGGCGCCGTGGCTGAGCATATAGGCCGCCGCGCGGGTGAACATGCCCATTTGGCCGTGGAAGGCGACCATGCGCCCGAAGCTGTGGGCGTGATGCTCGTCTGCCGTTTCTTCCTCGACCAGGTGGAAGTGGTCGCCCTGTTTCTCGACAAAGGGCAGGGGCGCGAAGGGCGCGAGCGCTTCCGAGAAGACGACCGGGCCGGAACCGGGACCGCCGCCGCCATGCGGGGTGGAGAAGGTCTTGTGCAGGTTGATGTGCATCGCGTCGACGCCCAGATCGCCCGGACGCACCCGGCCGACGATCGCGTTGAAGTTCGCGCCGTCGCAATAGACGAACCCGCCGCAGCCATGGACCGCATCGGCGATGCGCTTCATGTCCGGCTCGAACAGCCCGCAGGTGTTCGGGTTGGTGATCATGACCCCGGCGACGTCGGGACCCAGTCGCGCGACCAGCGCGTCGAAGTCGACGCGACCGGCGGGCGTCGCCGGGATGTTCTCGACCGCATAGCCGGCGAAGGCGGCGGTGGCCGGATTAGTGCCATGCGCAGACTCCGGAACCAGGATGACGGAGCGGGCATCGCCGCGCGCCTCCAAGGCCGAGCGGATCGCGAGCAGGCCGCACAGTTCGCCATGGGCGCCGGCCTTGGGGCTCATCGCGACGGCGGGCATGCCGGTCAGCTTGCACAGCCAGTCGGCGACAAGGTGGATGAGCGCATAGGCGCCCTGCACCGTCTCCTGCGGCTGCAACGGGTGGATGTCGGCAAAGCCGGGCAGCCGCGCCATTTTCTCGTTCAGCCGCGGATTATGCTTCATCGTGCACGAGCCGAGGGGGAAAAGGCCGAGGTCGATCGCGTAATTCTGGCGGCTGAGGCGGGTGTAATGGCGCACGGCCTCGGGTTCGGAGAGGCCGGGCAGGCCGATGGGGCGGGTGCGGAGCAGGCCGTCCATGTGCCCCGGCGAAGGCCGGGGCCCACCCTGGGCACCGGCCTTCGCCGGTGAACAAGGCAAGTCCACCCCCGTCGTTTCCTCGTCACCGATTTCGAAGATCAGCGGCTCTTCCAGCATCAGCGCGCGGTTGCCGGTGAAGGTTGCGGTGTTGGCTTCGGTCTCGCCTTCGGGGCGGGAGACGCGGCCCTGGCGGTTCATGCTCATGCCAGGTCCTCCTGAATAGCGACGGCAAGCGTCTCGATGTCCTCCGGCGTGGTGGTTTCGGTTACGGCGACGACCAGCCCGTTCTGAAGCACGTGGACGCCGGGATAGAGGCGGCCCAGTGACACGCCGGCGAGGATGTTGCGCTCGGCGAGGCGGCGGACCAGCGGGCGCGCTTCCGTCGACAGCTTCAGCGTGAATTCGTTGAAGAAGCCGTCATTGACCAGTTCGACGCCCGGCACCTTGGTCAGCCGCTCGGCAGCTGCCGAGGCGCCGGCGTGATTCACTTCAGCCAGGCCGCGCAGGCCTTTCTCGCCCAGCAATGTCATGTGGATGGAGAAGGCGAGCGCACAGAGTCCGGAGTTGGTGCAGATGTTGGACGTCGCCTTTTCGCGGCGGATGTGCTGCTCACGCGTCGAAAGGGTAAGCACGAAGCCGCGCTTGCCTTCGGCATCGACGGTCTCTCCACACAGCCGGCCGGGCATCTGGCGGACGAACTTCTCCTTGCAGGCGAACAGGCCGACATAGGGCCCGCCGAACTGCAGTCCGACGCCCAGCGCCTGGCCTTCGCCCACGACGATGTCCGCGCCCATTTCGCCGGGCGACTTGAGCAGGCCAAGCGCGACCGGCTCGGTCACTACGGCGACCAGCAGCGCGCCTTTCTCATGCGCGCGGGAGGCGAGCTGCGACAGGTCGGCGACCCGGCCGAGGATGTCGGGATATTGGACGACCACGCAGGAGGTGTCGCCGTCGATCTGATCGATCAGGGTGGCGATGTCGGTTGCGGCCTCCAGCTTCGGCAGCGCAGTGCGGAGGTCGTCGCCCGTGAAGCGCGCCATCGTCTTGGCGACCGCGACATAATGCGGGTGCAGACCGGCCGAGATCAGCGCCTTGGCGCGGCGGGTGATCCGACGCGCCATGGTGATCGCTTCCCAGCACGCGGTCGAGCCGTCGTACATCGACGCGTTCGCGACATCGCAGCCGAGCAGGCGCGCGACCTGCGTCTGGAACTCGAACAGCATCTGCAGCGTGCCCTGCGCGATTTCCGGCTGATAGGGCGTGTAGGCGGTGAGGAACTCGCCGCGCTGGATGAGGTGATCGACGCTTGCCGGGATGTGGTGCTTGTAGCTGCCGCAGCCAAGAAAGAAGGGCACAGCGCCGGCAACGGTGTTGCGGCGCGCGAGCGCGGAGAGCTGGCGTTCGACCGACAGTTCGGAGGCGTGGTTCGGTAGCTCGGCGATAGGGCCAGAAAGACGGGCTTCGGCGGGCACATCGACGAACAGGTCGTCAATGGTGGCTGCGCCGACCTTGTGCAGCATGGCGCTACGGTCGGCCTGGGTGAGGGGAAGATATCTCAAAGCACTACTCCAAGCAGCGAAATCACAGGAAGAGGCGAACTCACGCCGGCTTCCTCATCGTGAAGCGGAGGCGGACATAATCGGCCATCCAGTGGCCGTCGGGCTGGCGCAGCGCCGGGGCGGCGCGCGCTTCGGCCTCGGTAACGACGGCGTCGATTTCGGCTTCGGGAACCTGCGCTGAATCGAGGAAGCCGGCGCGGAAGGTCCGGTACCAGGCGGCGGCGCCGGCGGGCAGCGGCGTGGGTCGGTCGATCAGCCAGGCTTCGACGGCACCGAAGCCGGCGCCCTTATAGACCGCGCGGAACTCTTGCGGAGAGGCATACCATTGCGGGTCTTCGGCCGGCACGGGATAGCCGCGCTCGGTCAGCACCTCGCGCAGCGCGCCGCGGAGCTTGGCGATGTTGCCGGCGCCGCCCTGCTCGCCGACAAAGCGGCCGCCGGGCTTCAAGGCGCGGAACACACCGCGCGCGACGGCGGGCGGGTCGAGCATCCAGTGCAGAGCGGCGTTCGAGAAGACTGCGTCGAACTCGCCGTCGAACTGCAGCGCCTGTCCGTCCATCACCCGCGCGTCCAGCCCGCGCGCCTTGGCGGCGGCGATCATGTCGGGCGAGGCGTCGACACCCACCACTTCCGCGCCGGCCGCGACCAGAGCTTCGGTCAGCACGCCGTCGCCGCAGCCGAGATCGAGGATGCGCTCGCCGGGCCGGGGGGCAAGCAGCTCCACCACCGCCTTGCCGAGCTCCGGCACGAAGGCGGCATTCTTGGCGTAATCGGTCGGGGACCAGCGGGAAGTGGGGTTCAGCAAGTGCGGCACTCCATTGTCGCTCGTCCCGAGCGGAGCGAAGCGTCGTCGAGGGGCGCGGCTCCAAGGTCGTGCCAGCGCCCCTCGACTACGCTCGGGACGAGCGAGATTCCTACAGGGTCGAGACGAATTCCTGATATGCAGCCTCGTCCATCAGCGCCTCGAGTTGCGAGGCGTCCGACAGGCGCAGCTTGAAAAACCAGCCATCGCCTTCCGGCGCGGTGTTCACCAGGTCGGGCGTGTCGGCGAGCGCGGCATTGCCTTCGGTGACTTCGCCCGAGACCGGCGCATAGACGTCCGACGCGGCCTTGACGGATTCCACGACCGCCGCTTCGCCGCCCTGGGTCAGCTGGCGGCCCGCTTCGGGCACTTCGACGAAGACGACGTCGCCAAGCTGGCTCTGCGCATAATCGGTGATGCCGACGGTGGCGGTGTCGCCATCGACATCGATCCACTCATGTTCCTTGGTAAAGTAACGCGGCATCAGGCTGCTCCCTTGCGGTGATAGCGGTGCGGGACGAAGGGCATCGGCGTGACGACACCCTCGAAGATCTTGGCGCGCTGGTTGAGGCGCACGCGCGTTCCGGGCTGGGCGGAGGATAGCGGCACATAGGCCATGGCGATTGGCCGCTCGAGGCTGGGCGAGAAGCCGCCCGAGGTGACGCGGCCGACTTCATTGCCGTCCTGGTCGACCACCGCCGCGCCTTCGCGAACCGGTTGCCGGCCCTCGACGAACAGGCCGACGCGCTTCAGCACCGGGCCTTGCTCGCGCTCCATCAGGATGCGCTCGGCGCCGGGGAAACTGCGCTCCTCGCGGCGGCGCTTCCAAAGTGCGAAGCCGAGATCGGCCATCACCGGCGTGGTCTCCTCGTCCAGATCATGGCCGTAGAGCGGTAGTCCAGCTTCCAGGCGCAGCGAGTCGCGGGCGCCGAGGCCGATCGGCTTGATCTCCGGCTGCTGGCAGAGCAGCTCGGCGACGCGCTCCGCTTCGGAAGCAGGCAGGGTGATCTCGACGCCGTCCTCGCCAGTATAGCCGGAGCGGCCGATGCCGATCTGCACGCCGTTCCAGTCGAAGCCGGTTGATTCCATGAAATAGAGGCTAGCCGCCTGCGGCCAGATGCGGGCGACCGCCTCCACCGCCTTCGGGCCCTGCACCGCCAGCAGCGCCTGATCCTCCAGATGGTTGAGCACGATCTCGTCGGGCAGATGCTCGCGCAGATGGGCGATGTCGTCCCATTTGGTCGCGCCGTTGATGACCATGTAATAGGTGCCGCCGCCGAGATTGGTCACCATCAGATCGTCTAGGATGCCGCCGCTCTCGTTCAGCAGCAGCGAGTAGCGGACCTTGCCTTCGGCGAGCCCCTTGATGTCGCCGGGCAGCAACGCCTCGAGCGCAGTCGCCGCGTCGGGGCCGCTGATCAGCAGCTGCCCCATATGGCTGACGTCGAACAGGCCGGCGGAGGTGCGGGTCCAGAGATGCTCGGCGATGATGCCTTCATACTGGATCGGCATGTGATAGCCGGCGAACGGCACCATGCGTGCGCCGCGGGCGCGGTGCCAGGCATCGAGCGGCAGGCTCTGGGTGGGAAGATCGTCCGCTTGCTCGCTCAATTCGGCCTCCGTGACTGCGCAGCAGCGTCCGGCCGGAACCGAACGCATGGCTGCCCCCTCTGTCACGGAACCTGAGAGCTTTCACCGGACGCGGGGACCGGCTTACCCCTTCGGTGGCCCGGGCTGACGCACGGACGCTTTCCAGAGTGTCGCTGAAGCGCTTCGCGGTCCTTTGACCTGAGAGATTCCGGGGCGGTTGCTCCTTCGGCGGTGAAGGCGAACCTTCACACTCTCCCGCGAACGCCCGACAGTTGCCCGCCGGCGACGTCAGCGGCTGTGGCGGGCCTCCCGCCCGGAGTCAACGCCAACCCCATGTTCATACACAAGAGTTGCGCCCTTCCAGCCCGAATAGCCGAGGAGGAGGACGGCGATGGCGGACATGATCAGGCCCGTGGGCGTGATCGCGCCGGGGCCGCCGGTGAAGCGCCACGACCAGTTCAGGATTTCAACCAGCATCACCAGCACATTGGCGATCAGATGATGATTGGCGGCCCGGAGCGCCCGCACGCGCGAATCGCCGAAATAGTCGATCAGCCCGAAAATGGCCGCGACCGCCGCGGTGAGGATGCCGAGACCGAGCGTCAGCAGGCCGACAGTCGCCCAGAACAGCTCGCCCGTCGTCGCGAACAGGATGTCGCAGAGGAGCGTGGCAATAAACAGCACGACGGGAAACATCACCGTCATCGGATGGATCGGGTGGCCGGCGATGCGGGCGGTGCTGCGAGGATGGTCGTGCTCCATGAGCGGCAAACGCGACGGCTGCGGCGGCGTTCCCACCCCTTGCGTCAGCCAAGGTTCAACCCATCTCCGCCATAGGCTTAAGGTAATGGACAGACGAACTTTTCTGGAAGGCGCGGCGGCAGCGACCGCGCTCGGCGTCGCGGGCGAGGCGATGGCGCTGACCTTCACGTCGACTCGGCTCTCCGTGCAGGTGCGGGGCGAAGGGCAGGACGTGATCCTGATCCCGGGCCTGACCAATGGCCGCACTTTGTGGGACGGCACGGTGCGGGCGGTGCCGGGCTATCGTTATCACCTGGTGCAGGTGGCCGGGTTCGCAGGCGATCCGGCGCGTGGCAATGCGGGTGGCCGGGTGGTCTCTTCGGTCGCCGAGGAGATTGCGCGATACGTCGTCGAGGCCAAGCTCAAGAGCCCGGCGCTGATCGGCCATTCGATGGGCGGCATCGTCGCGATGATGGTCGCGGCGCGCTACCCGGCGCGCGTGGGCAAGGTCATGGCGATCGATATCCTCCCCGCGCCGGCGAGCGGCTTCGGCTTTGCCGGCGCGCAGATCCGGCCGCTTGCCGATGCGCTGTTCGGATCGCTGATGAGCACACCGGGCGGGCGGCGCACGCTCGACAACCTGATCGGCCGCTTCGGCGGGTCGGGCATCGCCAACAGCCGCAGCGACTCCGGCGTAGTCGCCCATGCCACGCATGAACTGGCGACGACGGACCTCACGCCCGAGCTGCCGCGGATCAGGGCGCCGCTGACGGTGGTCTATGCAGTGCCGGCGAGTGCGCAGGACGCGCTCGCGGTCGATCGGCTGTACCGGAGCAGCTACGCGCCGGCGAAGGGTGCGACGCTGCGGCGCGTCTCGGGCGCCACGCACATGATCATGTATTCCCAGCCGCAGCGCTTCTACGCGGAAGTGCGGGAGTTTTTGCGTGATTAAGCCCCTCCCCTAAAGGGGAGGGGTTAGCTAAGGCGCCAGGACCGTATCCCGCGCCTCGGCGAGCATATCAGGATAGTCGAGCGTATAATGCAGGCCTCGGCTTTCCTTGCGGGACAGGGCCGAGCGGACGATCAGGTCGGCGACCTCGACCAGGTTGCGTAGCTCGACCAGGTCGGGCGTGACGCGGAAATGGCCGTAATAGTCGGCGACTTCCTGACGCAGCAGGCGGATGCGGTGCTGGGCACGTTCGAGGCGCTTGTCGGTGCGGACGATGCCGACATAGTCCCACATGAAGCGACGGATCTCGCGCCAATTGTGCTGGACGATGACTTCCTCGTCGGAATCGGTGACGCGGCTTTCGTCCCAGGGGCGGATGGGCGGCGGCTCGGGGAAGCTGTCGAAATTGGCGGCAATGTGCTTCGCCGCCGCTTCGCCGAAGACAAAGCACTCGAGGAGCGAGTTGGAGGCAAGGCGATTGGCGCCGTGCAGGCCCGATTCCGAGACTTCGCCGGCGGCATAGAGGCCGGGCAGGTCGGTGCAGCCGTGCAGGTCGATGATGACGCCGCCGCAGGTGTAATGCTGGGCGGGAACGACGGGGATCGGCTGTTTGGTGATGTCGATGCCGAGCGTCATCAGCTTGGCATGGATGGTGGGGAAATGATCTTTCACGAACTCGGGCGGCTGGTGGCTGATGTCGAGATGGACGTAATCGAGGCCGAGCCGCTTAATCTCGTGGTCGATCGCGCGGGCGACGACATCGCGCGGGGCCAGCTCGGCCCGCGGGTCGAAGTCCGGCATGAAGCGATGGCCATTGGTCGGCAGCTTCAGCATCCCGCCTTCGCCGCGCACCGCTTCGGTGATCAGGAAATTCTTGACCTCAAGGTTGTATAGACAGGTCGGGTGGAACTGCATGAACTCCATGTTCGACACTCGGCAACCCGCCCGCCACGCCATGGCGATGCCGTCGCCGGTCGCGCCGCGCGGCGCGGTCGAATAAAGATAGGTGCGGCCCGCGCCTCCGGTCGCGAGGATGCTCGCTCGGCCGGTGAAGAGTTCGACGCCGCCGGTCTGGCGGTTGATGGCGTATACGCCCCAGACGCGGCCATCGCCTGAATAGCGGACGCCGTGGCGCCCGGTGACGAGGTCGATCGCCACCCGGTCGGGCACCAGAGTGATGTTGGGGTGGGCGTGAGCGGCGCGCTCCAGCGCCTGCTGCACGGCCCAGCCGGTCGCGTCGTCGACATGGACGATGCGGCGGTGGCTGTGCCCGCCCTCGCGCGTCAGGTGCCAGCCGGGCCCTTCCTCGTTGAACGGCACACCGAGCTCGGCGAGGCGGGCGATCGCCGCGGGAGCATTCTCGACCACGAACTCGACCGTCTCGCGGTCGTTCAGGCCGGCGCCGGCAACCATCGTGTCTTCGATGTGATGCTCGAACGTGTCGCCCTCGTCGAGGACGGCGGCGATGCCGCCCTGCGCCCAGGCGGTGGACCCTTCGGACAGCCCGCCCTTGGCCAGCACCACGACACGGAAACGGTCGGCTAGGTTCAGCGCGGCCGTCAGCCCGGCTGCGCCCGACCCCAGGATCACCACATCGAAGCTCTGATCTTCCGCCACGCCTGTGGATCTAGCTAGATGGACGGCACAGGCCAAGCGTTCCGCACCCGGTTCGGTTCGCCTCCGTTTCGGCTCAAATCGCCGCAGGACGGTTTTTCAGCTCCGCTTCGCTTCGTAACCAGCCGCAGCGGCCACAGGAACGGCCGACCCTCCCGCAGAGGAGGCGCACCAAAGGCGGGGTCGTGTCATGTCGATTTTGATTGCCAATCAGGCGCAGCTGACGGCTGCGCTGTCCAAGGCCGTGGGCGGCGAAACCTTTCTGCTCAAGGCTGGCAGCTATGATGCCGTCTATTTGTCCGGGCGCAACTTCGGCGCGACCGTGACCATCCGATCGGCCGATGCAGCCAATCCGGCGCGGATCGAAGCGTTCAACATCTCCAAGTCGAGCAACATTGCGCTTCAGGCGCTGGATGTGGGCCATGCCCTGGACGATGACGATGCCGACTTTGAGAAGATGATCACCATCGCCAGTTCGCGGAACATCAGCCTCGACGGGCTGAAGGTGCACGGGTCACTCGACGGCAAGCCACAAAATGACGGCTGGGGCATGCTGGTCCGCGAAAGCGCCGATGTTCGTGTGTCAAACACGGAGTTCACCGAGCTGCACCGCGCCGCCGTATTCCAGCGCACGACTGGTCTGACGGTCGAGAACAACCATTTTCACCATCTGCGCAGCGACGGCGCGATCTTTGCCGATGTCGATAATGTCATGGTGCGCAACAACCGCTTCCACGATTTCTTCTTCAAGGGACAGGATCACCCGGACGCGATCCAGTTCCAGACCAACGGAACCAGCACCCAATCCACCAACATCACGATCACGGGCAATCAGATTTTCCAGGGCGGCGGCCGCGGGCTGCAGGGCATCTTCATGAACGACGAACGGGGGCACCTGCCGTTCAAGAACGTGAAGATCGACAACAACATCGTCTACACCAGCGAGCATTGGCACGGTATTGCCGTGCTGGGCGGCGATGGCGTGGCGATCACCAACAACACGGTCGTTTCCCAAACCGGCGACTGGCCCTTCCTTTGGATCAAAGTCGAAGACGCGAAAGGCGTCACCATCGCCCGCAACGTCACCGACGACGTGTTTGTGATGCCGGGCACTCAGGCAAACGCGCGGGACAATCTGGAGCTGCGCTGGAGCGCGGCGGACCGGGCGCGTATTCCGAACCTCGACAAGGGTGCGGCAACGACGGTGCAGGACCTGCTGGTCGACGGCTATGGCTATCATCCCGGAGGCGGCTCGCCGTCCCCTGCTCCGACGCCAAGTCCGGCACCCTCACCCTCACCTTCACCGTCTCCGTCGCCGTCTCCCTCACCGACTCCGCCTCCCTCTACCGGGCGCGAAGTTTATGGGACGGCGGCCAGCGAGACGGTGTTTGGCACGTCGGGTGCCGACGTCATTTACGCGATCGGCAAGGGTGACAAGGCGCTCGGTGATAATTCGCGCGACAAGATCTTCGGGCGTGCCGGTGCCGACATTTTCGTGCTCGGAGACCAACGCGGCGCATTTTACGACAATACGGGCGGCACGCCTTCCGGCCGTGCCGACTTCGTGCAGATCATGGACTTCGCGAAGGGCGACCGCATCCAGCTGAGCGGCTCCGCATCCGACTACATCTTCCACCGTGAAACGCTGAACGGCGTGAGCGGCACGTCCATCTTCAAGGACAATGGCAATGGCCGCTGGGACGGAGGCGACGAGCTGATCGGCCATGTGGCGCGCACCAGCCTGTCCGCGGCGTCCAAGTCGGCCCTGATCTTTACCGGCGTCGGGGCGCGTTCCAGTGCCCAGGTCCATGCGGAGCCCTCCGCCGAGCAGCCCGACATTGCGACGCTTCATCCGGAGCCTGTCTTTCAGCTGCCAGAGACACCGTTGTTCATCGATCTGGACCGGCTGTTCGGCCAGCATTTCGCCCTCGCCTGAGGAGTCAGGCGGCGCGGGTCAGGCTCAGGAACACGTCCTCGAGATCGGCTTCCTTGGTGGACACATCGACGATGCCGAGACCCGCGCCGCTGACCGCCGCCAGCACTTCGCCGGCATTCACCTTGGCCTTGGAATAGGTGATCTCCAGCACCCGGTCGCCGCGCAGCACGATCTTTTCAAAGCATGGCGCTTCCGGCGGCGCGGCCAGGTCGCGATCGACCGTCACTTCGACGAGCTTTTCCTGCGCCTTATTGACCAGCTCGCGCGTCGGCTCGTTTGCGATCAGCCGGCCATGGTTGATGATCGCGATGCGGTCGCACAGCTCTTCCGCTTCTTCGAGATAATGGGTGGTGAGGACCACCGTCATGCCTTGGCCGTTCAGCTCGCGCACATAGGCCCAGAGCTGCTGGCGGAGTTCGATATCAACGCCTGCCGTCGGCTCGTCGAGCACCAGCACGGGCGGGGAGTGGACCATCGCCTTGGCGACGAGCAGCCGACGCTTCATGCCGCCCGATAGCGTGCGCGAATAAGCGTCGCGCTTGTCTTCCAGATGGACGGCGCGGAGCAGCTCCATCGAGCGCCGCTCCGCCTTCGGCACACCATAAAGGCCGGCGAACAGCTCCAGCGTCTCGAACGGCGTGAAGAAAGGATCGAAGACGATCTCCTGAGGCACGATGCCGATCGACGCCTTGGCGTTACGCGGATGTTCGTCGATGTCGAAGCCCCAGATCGAGGCGGTGCCGCTGGTCTTCCTGACCATGCCCGAAAGGATGTTGATCAGCGTCGACTTGCCGGCGCCATTCGGACCGAGCAGCCCGAAAATCTGGCCCCGGGGCACGTCGAAACTGACGCCGTCCAGCGCGCGCTTGCCGCCCTTGTAGGTCTTGGCGAGTTCACGGATGGCGATGGCGGCTTCGGTCATATCTGCGCTCTAGTCTTGCAGCAGCGCACAACCAACCCCGTTCGCTTCGAGCGAAGTCGAGAAGCGCAGGTTCGGCGTGGGTGACGCGTATTTCTCGACTTCGCTCGAAACGAACGGATTTGTTGAACACACGTCGCGCACAAGCTAACAGCCCGCACCATGATCCCGCCGCCCGAGACCTTCCGCGTCAACTCCCGCCGCGTCGCCTGTGACGGCTCCGGCCACGGCATTGACCCGGCGCTGGGCCACCCGCGCATCTACATCGAGATCGACGAGCGCGGCTTTGGCGAGTGCGGCTATTGCGACCGGCGCTTCGCGCTGGCCGGCGGGCCGGCGGATGATGGGACATTGGCCGACCATTAACTCGTCACCCCGGCCTTGAGCCGGGGTCCCGCTTCTTGCCGGCAGTAAAGAAGCGGGATGCCGGATCAAGTCCGGCATGACGGGAGGGGATTCGCTTCCTATATCCTTCCCATGACTCTCCCCACCGATCCGCGCGCCTGGCTCTATCGGGCCGATCTCGATCCCGACATTGCGCTCAAGCTGACCGCCGATGCGCTGCATCGCTGCGACGATGGCGAGCTCTACCTCCAGTATCAGACGTCGGAGAGCTTCGGCTTCGATGACGGGCGGCTGAAGACGGCGGACTACAACACCACCGCAGGCTTCGGCCTGCGCGGCGTTTCGGGCGAGATGACGGCCTTCGCGCATGCGAACGAGCTTTCCGCCGCCGCGATCAAGCGTGCCGCCGAGACGATGCGGCTGCTGGACCCGGCCAAGGGTCACAAGGCGCCCCCGCCGCAGCGCAGCAACCGGCATCTCTATACTGCCGACGATCCGCTGACCTTAGTGCCCTTCGCCGAGAAGGTGGCGCTGTGCCAGAAGATCGATGCCACGGCGCGTGCGCGCGACCCGCGGGTAAGCCAGGTGTCGGTTGGCCTATCGGGCTCCTGGAGCGTGATCGAGATCGTGCGGCCGGATGGCTATGTCGCACAGGACATCCGCCCGCTGGTGCGGCTCAACATCTCGATCGTGGTCGAGCAGAATGGGCGACGCGAGACGGGCAGCTACGGCATGGGCGGGCGCTATCTCTACGGCCGGCTGTTCGAGGAAGCGGCGTGGCAGCGGGGCATCGGCATCGCGCTCGACCAGGCGCTGGTGAACCTCGAATCCGTCGCCGCTCCGGCGGGCGAGATGACGGTGGTATGCGGGCCCGGCTGGCCGGGCGTGCTGCTGCACGAGGCGATCGGTCATGGGCTCGAAGGCGACTTCAACCGCAAGGGCACTTCGGCTTTCTCGGGCCGGATCGGCGAGCGCGTGGCGGCGCCCGGAGTGACGGTTGTCGATGACGGCGCAATCGAGAACCGGCGCGGATCATTGTCGATCGACGATGAAGGCACGCCGACGCGCGAGACGGTGCTGATCGAGGACGGCATCCTCAAGGGCTATATGCAGGACCGGCTGAACGCGCGGCTGATGGGCGTCGAGCCGACCGGCAATGGCCGCCGCCAATCCTACGCCCATGCGCCGATGCCGCGCATGACCAACACCTTTATGAAGGGCGGGCAGGACGATCCCGGCGAGATGATCGCGCGGGCGAAGAACGGCATCTATGCGAAGAGTTTCGGCGGCGGGCAGGTCGACATCGTGTCGGGCAAGTTCGTGTTCAGCTGCACCGAGGCGTACAGAATCGAGAATGGCCGGCTCGGCGCGCCGATCAAGGGCGCGACCCTGATCGGCGACGGCCCGACGGTGCTCACCAAGGTGCGGGCGATCGGCAACGACTTCGCGCTGGACGAAGGCGTCGGCATGTGCGGCAAGGGCGGGCAGAGCGTGCCCGCGGGCGTCGGCCAGCCGAGCCTGATGATCGAAGGGCTGACTGTCGGGGGGACGGCGACGGGTTAGCCGAGTGTGCTCCGGCGTAGGCCGGAGCCTTGTGGCGCAAAGCTCCGGCCTTCGCCGGAGCACAGCCTGTTTACGGTCTCAAGCCCGGGTTCAGGCCCTGCACTTCGGTGAGGAAGCTTTTCGGCTTACCGAGGAAGCGTGTGTTCGGATTGGTCTTGATGCCCAGCGTGTGCAGCGCATCGCGGACGAAACTGACGCAGTTCGCCTTGTAGAGATCGTAGCTCGGCTGTTTGCGGCTGCCCCAATCAGCCGCCACGCGCATCAGCCTTTGATATTGTTCGTTCGACAGGCGGAGGGTGAAGTGCAGCCGGCTGCGCGAGACGTAATCCGGCTTCATCTCGATGATCTTGCCGGCAACCGGGCTCATCAGGATGGCGGGCGTGACGGTCTTGGCGGTGAAGCCGTAATTCTTCTTCGGCACCCCCGGGCCTTCCACCTCGAAGAAGGTGTGCGGGAAGACCGAGCCGAAATCGCGCGAATAGAAGCGGGCGGTCACGTCGGCGTGAGCGGCGGAGAATGGAAGAAGCGCCAACAACAGGGCGCAAAGCAGACGAATCATGACGTCAGGGCTTAAACCACTGGCGCGATGAGCCAAGCGGGGTTGTTCGGCAGCGCCCGCCACCGCTAGACCCGAAGCATGAATGATGGCCTCTTTATCGGCGCGGCCCCGGGCGGCGCCACCCCGCAGACGCTCACGCTAAAGCGGGCCAACCGGCACGGACTGATTGCGGGCGCGACCGGCACGGGCAAGACGGTAACGCTGCAGGGGCTGGTCGAGGGCTTTTCGCGCGCTGGCGTGCCGAGCTTCGTCGCGGATGTGAAGGGCGATCTAGCGGGCATGGCGATGGCCGGTTCGCCGACCACCAAGACGCACGAGATCTTCGCCGCGCGCGCAGCCGAGATCGGCATGACCGACTGGGCCTATGACGCCAATCCAGTGCAGCTCTGGGACTTGTTTGGCGAACAGGGGCACCCGATCCGTACCACTGTTTCCGAAATGGGGCCGCTGCTGCTCGCGCGTTTGATGGGCCTCAACGAAGTGCAGGAAGGCGTGCTGACTATCGCCTTCACCGTCGCCGACCAGGACGGGCTGCTGCTGCTCGACCTGGACGACCTGCAGGCGATGCTCAGCCACTGCGCCGAGCGGGCGGAGGAGCTGACCACCACCTATGGCAATGTCTCCAAGCAAAGCATCGGCGCGATCCAGCGCTCCTTGCTCCAGCTGCGTTCGCAGGGCGGCGAGCACTTCTTCGGCGAGCCGGCGCTCGACCTCGATGACCTGATCGCAACGGACGATCAGGGGCGTGGCGTGGTCAACATCCTCGCTGCCGACAAATTGATGGCGAGCCCGAAGCTTTACGCCACCTTCCTGCTCTGGCTGCTATCCGAGCTGTTCGAGCAGCTGCCCGAGGTCGGTGACCCCGACAAGCCGAAGCTCGTCTTCTTCTTCGACGAGGCGCATCTGTTGTTCGACGAGGCACCCGAAGCGCTGCTCGACAAGGTGGAGCAGGTGGTGCGGCTGATCCGGTCCAAAGGAGTCGGCGTCTATTTCATCACCCAGAACCCTGTCGATATTCCGGAGGGCGTGGCAGGCCAGCTCGGCAACCGGGTGCAGCATGCACTCCGCGCCTTCACGCCCAAGGACCAGAAGGGCATTCGTGCGGCGGCGGAGACGTTCCGAGCCAATCCGGGCGTCGATGTGGCGACCGCTATCACCGAGCTGAAGGTCGGCGAGGCGCTTGTCTCTCTGCTGCAGCCGGACGGATCGCCGAGCCCGGTCGAGCGGACCTTGATCCGCCCGCCTTTCTCGCGTGTGGGACCGCTGACGCCGGTCGAGCGTGGCGTGCTGCGCGAAACGGATGCGGTCGGCGACAAATATGACGCCGTGGTCGATCGGGAATCGGCAGAGGAATTGCTCGTCGCCAAATCGGCCCAGGCTGCTGCTGCCGCCGCCGAAGCGCAGGCGCGCACGGAAGCTGAGAAGCAGGCCGCAATCCAGGCGAAGGAAGAGGCGCGGCTCGCCAAGGAAGCGGCGCGCGAAGCGGCCAAGCCGACGTTGGGCGATAAGATCATCCAGACCGCCGCGCGAACGGCGACGTCCTCGGTCACCCGGCAAGTGGCGAACGAGCTTGGGCGGGCGGTGTTCGGCGGATCCAGCCGTCGGGGGCGGAGCAGCGGTGGTGGCTTGGTCGGTGGGCTGCTGCGCGGGGTGCTCGGGAATTTACTGAAGTGAGGGGCAATGCTCCCCGGCGAAGGCCGGGGTCCAGCTTCGCGGCAATATGGGCCCCGGCCTTCGCCGGGGCACTCTCACTTGCTCAACCAGCCTCCGCCGCCGTCACCCCCGGTACCTATGACGGCAGCCAAACCGAGCTTGCGACGCGGCTCGTCCTGCATGCCGATGGCTGGTTCCAATATGCGCTGAGCTATGGCGCGCTCGACGAGCAGGCGCAGGGGCGCTGGGTCGAGAGGGACGGGCAGCTGCTGCTGACGACCGAGCCGGCGCCGAAGCCGCCGCGTTTTGCCGTGGTCAGCGACACACCCAAGGCAGGGGACGGCATCGAAGTCGCGCTTGACGATCCGGAACTGCTGCACGGATCGCCGCTGACCATGGCTGTGACCTATGCCGATGCGGCCGAGCCGGTGTTCATAGAGGCTGATGAGAGCGGCCGCTTGCCGGTGCCCGCGGGCAAGACGGTGGTCTCGCTCGTGCCCGATCTGCCTGTCTTCCCGATCCCGCTGGCGCCCCATCCGGTGAAGCCGGGCGGGCGGCGGATCGTGTTCCGCTTCGAGGCCAACGATATCGGCACCGCCGGTTTTGCCGGCGAGCCGCTGGCGATCGAGGGCGGCACTCTCGTCATGCGCCGCTACGATCGCGTAATCCGTTTCGAGAAAGAACAGAATTGATGCAGACCCGCGAACTGACCGTCCGAGCCATCCTGCTGGGCGGCATCCTCACCCTGATGTTCACCGCCGCGAACGTCTATCTGGGCCTGCGCGTCGGCCTGACCTTCGCGACGTCGATCCCCGCGGCGGTGATCTCGATGGCGCTGCTGCGTGCTTTTGCGAACGGTACGATCCTCGAAAATAACATCGTTCAGACCGTGGCGTCCGCGGCGGGCACACTGGCGGCGATCTGTTTCGTGCTGCCGGGCCTGGTCATGATCGGCGCTTGGAACGATTTTCCGTTCTGGACCACGGCGCTGATCACCTTTCTGGGCGGCTTTCTGGGCGTCATGTTCTCGATTCCGCTGCGCCGTGCGCTCGTGGTCGATGCGCCGCTGCCTTACCCGGAAGGGGTCGCCGCCGCCGAAGTGCTGAAGGTCGGCGCGAGCGACAACAAGGCGGGCCTGAGGATCATCACGACCGGCGCGCTGGCCTCGGCCGGGTTCGCGCTGCTGGCGGCGATGCGGATCGCGGCAGCGGAGGCGGCGACATTCTTCCGGGTCGGCAGCGGCGCCACCGGCATTTCCGCGGGCCTGTCTTTCGCATTGTTGGGGGCGGGGCATCTGGTCGGCATTTCGGTCGGACTGGCGATCGGCCTCGGCATATTGATCGGCTGGGCCGGCGCAGTGCCGATCCTGACCAGCGGCATCCCGGGCCCTGCGGAGGAAGTGGCGCTGACCGTCTGGCGGGAGCAGGTGCGTTTCTTCGGCGCCGGCGTGATCGGTGTCGCGGCGATCTGGACCCTGCTCAGCATATTGGGTCCGATCCTCGGCGGCATAAGGTCGGCAATGGCGGCCTCGTCGCAGCGCAAGGCGGGCGAAGGCACGCTGCCGCTGCAGGAGCGGGACTTGCCGATCGGGATCGTCACGGGCGCAAGCCTGGTCGTGCTGGCGCTGATCGGCGTGCTGCTCGCCGCCAACATCGGCGAGATCGAAAACGCCCCGCTGGTGATCGGCGGCAGCCTCGTCTTCGTGGTGGTGGCGGGCGCGTTCATCGCCGCGGTGTGCGGCTATATGGCTGGCCTGATCGGCGCGTCGAACAGCCCGATTTCGGGCATCGGCATATTGTCGATCATCGGCGCCGCGCTGCTGATCGGAGCGGTGGCGGGCGGCGGCGACAATGGGCCGCTCGTCGTCTATGCCTTGCTCGTCACGGCCGTGGTGTTCGGCATCGCCACCATCTCCAACGACAATCTGCAAGACCTGAAGACGGGCCAGCTGGTCGGGGCGACGCCATGGCGTCAGCAGGTGGCTTTGGTCTTCGGCGTGTTCTTCGGATCGCTGGTGATCCCACCGGTGCTGTCGCTGTTGAACCAGGCTTATGGCTTCGCCGGAGCGCCGGGAGCAGGAGCGAACGCACTGCCGGCGCCGCAGGCCGCGCTGATCTCGGCGCTGGCCAAGGGCGTGCTGGGCGGCACGCTCGATTGGCGGATGATCGGCTATGGCGCGATCGCAGGCGTCGTGATCGCCGCGCTCGACCGGGTGCTGCGCAAGACGCGTGGCAAGGGCTGTCCGCCGCTCGCCGTGGGCCTCGGCATCTACCTGCCGATGCAGACCAGCCTGCTCGTCGTGGTCGGCGCAGTCGCCGGTTGGTTCTATGATCGCCGAGCCAAGAATAGCAGGGATCCGGAAGGGCATGAGCGGATGGGCGTGCTGCTCGCGACCGGGCTGATCGTCGGCGAGAGTCTGTTCGGCGTTGCGCTTGCGGCGCTGGTGGTCGGCACCGGCAGCGACGCGCCGCTGAGCGTTGTGCCGGACAGCTTCGGCTCCATCTCCCTGATCTTCGCGCCCGTGCTGTTCGGGCTTATCACGGTCTGGCTCTACCGGCGAGCGGCGCGGGCTCAATAATCCTTGGAAACGCGGGCGTTGACGCTCTGGCGGCCGATGGTCGAGATGGTCGACAGCACCGACAGCCAACGCGTGATCTGGAACTCGACGCGCGTCGCTGAATAGCCTTGGCCGTCGGTGATGATTTCGACGAACGCCCGGCGGGTGATGTATTTGCCCGCGGCAATGGCTGTGCCCTGACCGATGGTCGGGTCGGCGGCGACGATGCGTAGCCGGTCGAGGCCCACCGCGCGACGCAGCGCATTGATCGGGTCGAGATCGCCGCCGCTCTGCAGCGCCGCGACGGCCGAGGCGAGCTGCAGCGCTTCCGGCGCAGACAGGTTGCTGATCGAGGTGCCGAACAACAGGCGCGACAGCAATTCGTCTTCGGGCAGGGCCGGGTTGCTGGCGAAGCTTACGTCCGGTTTCAGGCCGGTGCCGGTCACGCGGATGGTCGCCGATAGCCCCTGGAGGTTGGCGGCGGCGGCGATGTCGAGCACCGGATCGGGCGGGTTGGCGCCGTTGAAGCGAATCGTGCCGCGCTCCAGCTCGAACCGGCGGCCGGCAAATTCATAGCCGCCGCGCAGTAAGGTCGCATTGCCGACCAGCACCGGCTCGCCGACGCTTCCGGTGATGGCGAGGATGGTGCGCCATTCGCTGTCGAGGCCAAGGCCGGTCACCATCAGCCGGTTGCGGGCGGTCGCTTTCAGGTCGAGCCGCCACGGCGCGGGTGCTGAGGCAGGTTGGGCGAAGTCCATCGGCCGGTTGCGTTCGGTCAGGTTGGCGAGACGGGAAACGGTGGTGGCAGCCCTTGCGCGGCCGAGGCGGTAGCGGCTGCGCGGCAACGACACTTCGCCGGAGATAACCCCGCCGCGGCCGTCCGAGCGGATGCGCAGGGGTCCGGTGACGGTCGCGCCGATATCGTCGCGGTCGATCAGCACCGCGTCCTGCGCAGTCACCGCCAGGTCCATGCCGATGCCGCGCGCCGCGCCGAAGTCGAAAGCGCCGGTGCCGGTGACGCTCCCCTGGCCGGCGGTTGCGGTCATCCGGTCTATGACGAGGCGCGAACCACCGAAGCGGCCGGTTGCGTTCACATTGGTCAGCACCGTGCCGGACGTGGCGCTTTCCAGCCGGGCGTTGGTCGCACGGACCGATCCGCGGATTGCCGGGTCGGCGAGGCGGCCGCGGACATCGGCGGCGACCGCGACAGGGCCGGACAAGTCGAACTGCTGGATGCCGGTCAGCCGCCACAGAGTGTCGGCAGGGCCTGCATAGCGGAGTTGCCCAAAGAGCGGGGCGGCTTCGATCCGCGCGGGGAGCGAGCCGTTGGGCGCGAGCGGGCCTAGCCTCGTCTGGGCGCGTCCGATCACCTTGCCTTCGCTCGCCGCCACGGCGCGCATCGCGACCTGGCTGCCGTTCAGGACGGCCTTGACGCCCAGGTCGATCGGGCGGGAGGTGAGGACGAGGCTGGAGCGGGTCAGGCGCCGGACGGTCAGGTCCACGGAGCCGGACGGTAGCGCACCGGCCGGCGCGCGATACTGGATGCGGCCGTTGGCGGTGCCGCCAAGGCCCAGGTTCGGCGTGACGATGTCGAACACAGTCATCGGCACGGCCGCGAGCGTCGCGTCGACCTCCAGCGCCTCGGCGCCGAACAGCCCCGCCAGGCTGAGTTTGCCGCCGCCAAAGGCCATGGCCGTGGGGGCGAGCCGCCAGCCGCCAGCCTCTGCCGTCAGCACGGCCGGCTGCTCGATGCGCACCGGCTTGCGGTCGATCGTGCCGCCGCCGGTAACGACCAGCCGCTGGGGCGCCACCTGAACATTTGTTTGAAGATCGAAGGCGCGGCCGCGCGACCCTGCAAAGGCGACGCGCGCGGTGCCCCGCCCGTCCTGCAAGTCGATATTGGCCGCCAGCTGGGCGAGCGACAGCGCGCCGCGCCTCAGGCCCCGCGCCGTGACCGTGCCGCGCATGACGAGCCCGGCGGGATCGAGCAGCACTTCGCCATCGAGCCCGCCGCGGCCGATGGTGATCTCGGGTGCCGTCGCCAGCCGGGCGCCGTTCGCGTCGAAGCTCATCGCAATGCGCTGGACGTCGCCGGGGCGGTCGAAACGGAGCAGGCCGGTAAGCCCCTGACCGGCGACGTTCAGCCGGCCGTCGAAGCCGCGCCCTTGCGACACCAGCTCACCCGCAGCGCGCAGCCCGGCTACGTCGAGCGCCGCAACGCCGATCCGGGCCGCCGCGCCCTTGGGCAGCAGGATCGCGCCGTTGCTGGTCCACCCGCCCAAGGTCGAGCCGCCGTTCGCGCGATAGGCAAAGCCGGTGGCGGTGGGATCCAGCCACAGGCGCATGTCTCTGGTGCCGAGTGCGTCCAAGGGCCGGGGCAGAAAGATTGCGAGCTTCGGCCGCTCGATCCGGCCGTCCAGCGTCAGGCGGAGCGGGCCGTAGCGCGCCTGGCGCCCACCGCCTTCGAAGAACATCGTCCCGTCTCGGCGTCGGAAACCCGTGCCGGAGAAAGTGAGCTGCGGCGCCACGATACGCAGATTGGTGAAGCGCACGATGCCGTCGCGCTCCCGCGTCAGGTTCGTTTCCAGATAGGGCAAACCGCCGGCGAGCCCTGCCAGGAAGCCATTGTCGAAGCGGCGCACCCAGGCCTGCAGGCGTCCGGTGACGCGCGAGCCGACCCGATTGGCGCCGGGCACGACCGACAGCGTGCTCTTTACGTCGACGATGCCAAGCCCAGGGATCGTGTAGCGCGTCAGTTCGCCGGCGAGGCGCACGTCATAATCGCCATTTCGCAGATCGACGAACAGCGAGGCGCGGCTGGTCAGCTTGTCGGAGCGGACGCGCAGATTGTCGCCCGTGATCGTCTTCGAAGTGACCTTCAGCAGCCCGTCCACGACAAGGTTGGCGAGGATACCGCCCGCGACATCCCCCACACCGGTGACGCGACGCGAGGTGAAGCGGACGGGCACCGTCACCGGGGAGCGGGAGAGCCGGCCTGCGCCCTCGATGCGCACCTGCTCGAAGCCGGTCTTGTCGAAGAACATGACGGGGCTGTCGATGCGGTAGCGGAAGCGCGCGGTGCGATAGGCGCCGTCCAGCACACCCAGCAACTGCACGTCGCGCGCACGCATGTTGCGGAACAGGGTGGCCGGCTGGAGCAGGCTCGCTCTCACCGTCACCGCATCATATTGGCCGCGCCGAAGGTCGAGGCCGCCATTCGCCTGCACCGCAAGCGCCGCCGACCGCAGCTTCAGGCCGCCCTCCAGCACGCCGCGTTCGAGCCGGCCCTGTCCATCGACAGCGATTCGCGGCGCAGCAAGGCGCTGAACCCGCCCGCGCGTGACGCTTTCGAGCATGAGGGCGCCGAGCAGGCGGTAGGTGCCATCGCGCACGCCCAGGCGCAGGTCGGCCGTGCGCACGCCTGCCGCCTGGACCTGGGCAGTGCCGTCCCAGCGGGCGTAATCCCCCTTGCCAACGATGCGCGCGGCGATCGGCTTGGCCGTCCCCATCATCCTTGCGAGCAGGCCGCCGGCGGGAGCGTCGAGTTCGCCGGCCAGTTCGAAACGTTTCCGGCGTGGCTCCGCATCCAGGATCAGGCGCAGCCGGTCGCCCGCGCTGGTCGCCAGCATGCCGCGGACCATCGCCTTGCCGCGCCGCACTTCGGCCTGGGCGGCAAGCGTTCCCGTTCGCTCCGGCCCGGCGACGCCTTTCAGCAGCCGCAGCCGCTCGATGCGCAGGCGGCCGATGCGGATGTCGAAACCGGGCAGGGTGAACGGCCGGCCGGTCGACCGGGGCTCGGGCACCTTGTGGAGCGTCGCCTGGACCGCGGTCAGTTCGTCGATATCGAGCGTGTTAATCGCCCAGCGCCAGGGCGACCAGTGCAGCCGCGCTTCGGGCACCGACAGGAACAGCCCCTTGGGATCGTAGAGCCGCACGTCCTTCAGCCGCGCCCGGCCATAGATGGACCCGTCTATCCGGCCTATGCCGATCTTCAGTCCGGTCCGGGTCTGCAGTCGCTCGATCCGGTCGATCAGGAAGCGGTGGCCGGCATCGGTATCGACCGACCAGATCGCCGCGAGGAACGCCAGCAGCAGCGCGATCGGCAGCAAGAGGGCGAGTTTCCAGCGCCGCTTCATGCTCCTTGGAACCTCAAGCTCGGTTCGGCCTGAGATTGCCGAAGGCCTCCCTTCTTCCTTCGGCATCCGAACGAGAAAGGGAGGGCTTCGACAGGCTCAGCCCGAACCGGAGAGGGGGACTGACCCATCCTCAAAAAGCCTGACCCAGGGACACGAATACGGTCACGCGGGCGTCGCCGCGTTGGGGGTTGATCGGCGTGCCGACATCGACGCGAATAGGACCGAAATTGCTATGGTAGCGCACGCCCAGCCCCGCGCCGAAGCGGAGGCCGCTAAAATCGGGCAGGGCGGAGCGATAGATGTTCCCGGCGTCGATGAACGGGACGATGCCGAACACGCCGAAGCGGATGCGCGCCTCGGCGGCGAACTCGGCCAGGCTGCGGCCGCCGGTGGGGTTGTTATCCTGGTCGCGCGGGCCGATCGCTTGGAAGCCAAAGCCGCGCACCGATCCGCCGCCGCCCGCGAAGAAGCGGCGGGACGGCGCGATGCGGTCGGCGGCCGCGCCGGCGATGGAGCCGAGCCTGATGCGCCCCGCCAGCACCACGCGTTTGCTCACCGGCCGATAGGCGCTGGCATCCAGCTGCAGCCTGCCATAGCCGAACACCCCGTCCTGCAACGACAGCTCCGGACTGAATCGTCCGGCCAGACGGAATCCGCGCGTGGGGTCGAGCAGGTCGTTCGAGCCGTCATAGGCCAGCATGGTTGGCAGCGCGCCGATGAAGTAGGTGCGCCGCATCGTGCTGGTAGTCGAGCCGATCGCGCCTCGCTCGTCGGACGCGATCAGGTTGATGGCGGCGCTCCAGGTCCACTTTTTCTGAAAAATGATGTTGGTCTGCCGCTCGATGCCGGCGCCGAGCAGAAAAGTCCGTGCCTCATAGCCGGGCTGGTCGAGATGGCTGAGTGCCAGGTCGGCGGTCAGCACATGATCGCGCTTGCGGAAGTTGTTGCGGCGGATACTGGCCGCCGCGGTCTGCTCGCGCGTGCCGATCACCGCGCGGGCGGTCAGGCCCCCTTCCGGCGGGAAGAAGTTGCGGTGCTGCCAGCTGATCGCGGCGCGAAAGCCCTCGCCGGTGCCATAGCCGAGCTCGCCTGCGATGGTGCGCGGCGGCGCCGGCTCGATCCGGACGGCGATATCGACCGTGTCCGGCGTGGCGCCGGGCTGGGGCGTGACGTTGACGGTCGAGACAAGGCCGGTTGCGATCAGCGCGCGACGGAGATCGTCCATGTCGCTGGCTTCGAAAGGCTGGCCCGGCTTGAAGCGCGCGATCTCGCCGATGTGGCGGGCGCTGAACAGTGCTCCCTCGGGCACGATGATCCGGCCATAGCGGCGCGCTCCGCCCGGATCGACGGTCAGCACCAGGGTTGCGGTGCGGCTTTCCCGGTCTACCACCACTTGCGGGTCGGGCACCTGGGCAAAGGGAAAGCCGCCCTGGCCGATGCGCTGGCGGAGCGCGACGGTGCCGGCATTGACGGCCGCGGCATCGACCGGGTCGTCCTTTCGGATGCCGAAGGCGTCGCGCAGCGCCTCAGCCTGCTCGGGCGCCCCTTCCAGACCGCGCACATCGACGCCGGTGAAGCGATATTGGTCGCCCGGCTCGGCCGCGAGCGCGACGACGACCCGCCCCGCCTCGGTTGTGACGCGCGGCTCGACTTCGGCGTCATAATAGCCGCGGGCGCGCAGCAGCTCGACCAGCAGTTCCGCATCCTCGCGCGCACGCCGGTCGATCTGGGCGACGTTCGCGGGCGCCTTCTCTGACGACCGCAGGGTCGAAAGGGCATCGAACTGGCTCGAAACCGCCTCGGTCTGTTCGACGTCCAACCCTTCCAGTCGCACTTCGTAGCGCAAGGCCGCGCCGGCATCCGTGGTCGCCGCTCGCTCGGCCGGTGCAGCCGGGGCCGTTTCAGCCGGCAGCTCGGGCCAGTCGACGCCCAGCTCCGGCAGCGGGTCCATCGGCGAATCCGGGTCGAGCGCCGGCTCCGCCTGCGGCAGGTCCTGCGCGAAGGCTGGGGAAGCCAGAGGATTGGCCGCAGCAAGATACGCCGCCACGGCCAGCGCCGCGCCGGAGCGCCGCGACGAGCAGCACGTCATGCGGCCGGGTGTATCGTGTCAGGCGGAGTGCCGCCAGAGCCGATCAGTGAACCGTGCCGGTCGCCCCGTCCTCGCTCAGCAGCACCACCAGCCGCTCAACCTGCCGCCAGCGGCAGAAATGAACGACATTGCCGAGATCGCGGCTGCGGTCCGCGCGGGCGGCCGCCTCGAACGCCGCATCGCCGCCAAAGCGCGCCATCAGCTCGGTCGCATCGGCGAGCATCGCGCGATCCGCGACAAAAGGCAGGGGAGTCTCGCGCGGGCTTTCCATGACGACCGCTCTAGCCGCGGAAGCTTGCCGTCCGGCGGACGGAGAAGGTCAACGGCTTCTTGACCATGTCGGGCTGGCGCGGGCTGGAGCGGCGTGGCAGAGCCCGGACATGGCCGCTCCCCGCAACCCACGTTCGCTCGGCATCTTGTTCGCGATCCTGCCGCTGGCCGGCGCAATCGGCGTGGGGCTGTTGGGAGAGCCGGTGATCGGACTTGTGGGCGGGCTCGCGCTCGCTGCGATCATCGTCACCGCATTCTGGCTGGTCGACCGCCGCCGCTGATCAGTGCGGCTGCATCTTCTCCTCCGCGACATCAATCGCGCGGAGCAGATCCTCGAAGCAGGGTGTATCATCGAGCCGGAAGGCGCGGCGGAAGCCGCTGCCGAGCAGGTCGAGATCCTGCTGCGTCAGCAGCCCGACGGCGACGATCGGCTCTTGCCCTTCGGTTTCGGAAAACTTGCCCATGGTGCTTGGCGTCTTGAACGCACCATATCGGTAACCGTGCCCTTCATCGCTCAGAAAGCGTGGAAATCCGCCCATTCGGAGAGAGGAGCGCGCTCGCTGCGCAGGGCATTTGCGGGTTCTACGGTATCTTCATAGCCGATCGCCATGCCGCAGAAGAGCATGCGATGCGCTGGCGTGCCGAGGAAGCTGGTGACCGTATCGGGGTAGATGGCCCAGCATTCCTGCGCGCAGGATGCGAGCCCATGTTCGACCAGCAGCAGCATCAGCGTCTGGAGATACATGCCAAGATCCGACCATTGCGGCGGGCCCATGCCGCGGTCCACGGTGCAGAACAGGGCGACCGGCGCTCCGAAAAACGCGAAGTTGCGCGCGAACCACATCCGCCGCGCCGCCTTGTCTTCGCGCGGGATGCCGATGTGCCCGTACATTGCTTCGCCGATCGCGAAGCGCCGCCCGCGATAGGGATCGTCCAGGTCGGGCGGGTAGATGTCGTAGGCGGGCGTCTCGCGGTGGCCGGCCATCAGCTTGGCGGCGATGTCGCGCTTGAACCGCTCCAGCGCCAGCCCGCTCACCACATCGATGTGCCAGGGCTGAAGGTTGCCGCCGGAGGGGGCTCGCGCGGCCAGTTCCACCAAGCGCCGGATCAGGTCCATGTCGACCGGCTTGTCGAGGAACCCGCGCACCGATCGCCGTGCCGCCACTGCTTCGCTGACCGTCATGCCACCCGCCGTTCACGTAAACGTCAATTCATCCTTGCCGCACCTGCAGTGATAGGCAAGAGATGATGGGAAATCTTCCAAGAAGGAGTCGAGCATGGCTGAAGCCTATATCGTTCAGGCAGTGCGCACGGCGGGCGGCAAACGGGGCGGCAAACTTGCGGGCTGGCACCCGGCCGACATGGCGGGCGAAGTGCTGAACGCGATCGTCGATCGTAGCGACCTCGATCCCGCGGCGATCGAGGACGTGATCATGGGCTGCGTCAGCCAGGGTGGCGAGCAGAGCTTTCAGATCGGGCGCAATGCGGTGCTCGCCTCACGGCTGCCGGAGAGCGTGCCGGCGGTGACGATCGACCGCCAGTGCGGATCGTCGCAGCAGGCGATTCAATTCGCGGCGCAGGCGGTGCTGTCGGGCACACAGGACGTGGTGATCGCGGCCGGCGTCGAATCGATGACGCGCGTGCCGATGGGATCGACCGGCATGTTGTTCGCCCAGGCGGGCCTCGGCAAGTCGAAGAGCCCGCGCCAGGAAGCGCGCTATCCCGGCATCCAGTTCAGCCAGTTCATGGGTGCCGAGATGATCGTGAAGAAGCATGGCTTCACCAAGGAACAGCTCGACCGTTATTCGCTGGAAAGCCATCGCCGCGCCTCGGCCGCGACTCAGGCGGGCGCGTTCGACGACGAGATCGTACCGCTGGAGATCGAGACTCCGGAAGGCACCGAACTCCATCGCACCGATGAAGGCATCCGCCACGACGCGACGCTGGAGGGTATCGCCTCGGTCAAGTTGCTCGCCGAGGGCGGCGCGATCACGGCCGCCAATGCCTCCCAGATCTGTGATGGTGCGTCAGCCGTGCTGGTCGTGTCGGAGCGCGCGCTGAAGGAACATGGCCTCACTCCGCTTGCTCGCATCCACAATGTGACAGTGACGGCGGGCGATCCGGTGATCATGCTCGAAGAGCCGCTGTTCGCGACCGACAGAGCGCTGAAGCGCGCCGGCATGAAGATCGACGAGATCGACCTTTACGAAGTAAACGAGGCCTTCGCGCCGGTGCCGCTCGCCTGGCTGAAGCACACAGGCGCCGATCCGGCCAAGATCAATGTGCATGGCGGCGCGATCGCGCTCGGTCATCCGCTCGGCGCCTCGGGCACCAAGCTGATGGCGACCCTGGTCCACGCGCTGCGCCGGCACGGCAAGCGCTATGGCCTGCAGACCATGTGCGAGGGCGGCGGCATCGCCAACGTGACCATCGTCGAGCGGATTTAGGCATCAACAACCACCGTCATCCCGAACTCGTTTCGGGATAAGGCTTCCGGCGATCCGTCGACGGACAGCTTATGCCGATCCAAGTTGGGCATGACGATCAAGGAAGGATCTCGAAATGAAGTTGGACAGTTCAGTCGCAGCCGTCATCACCGGTGGGGCATCCGGCCTTGGCGCCGCCACCGCGCGGGCGCTTGCCGCCAGGGGCGTGAAGGTCGCGATCTTCGACTTGCAGGCGGAGAAGGGGGAGCAGGTCGCGGCCGAAATCGACGGCGTGTTCTGTGAAGTGAATGTGACCTCGGACGAGAGCGTCGATGCGGGCTTCGCCAAGGCGCGCGCCGCGCACGGCCAGGAACGCATCCTCGTCAACTGCGCCGGCATCGGCAACGCGATCAAAACGGCGAGCCGCTCAAAGGAAGACGGCTCGATCAAGCACTTCCCCCTGGATGCGTTCAACTTCGTGATCCAGATCAATCTGGTCGGCACGTTCCGCTGCATCGCCAAGTCGGCGGCGGGCATGCTGACGCTCGACCCGATGGAAGACGGTGAGCGCGGCGCGATCGTCAACACCGCTTCGGTGGCAGGTGAAGACGGCCAGATCGGCCAGGCGGCTTATTCGGCGTCTAAGGGCGGCGTCATCGGCATGACGCTGCCGATCGCCCGCGACCTGATGAACGAGGGCATTCGCGTCAACACCATCCTGCCCGGCATCTTCAACACGCCATTGATGAACGCCGCACCCCAGCAGGTAAAGGATGCGCTTGCGGCTTCGGTGCCTTTCCCGAAGCGGCTCGGCAATCCCGAAGAATATGCCATGCTCGCGCTGACGATGATCGAATGCGGGTACTTCAATGGCGAGGATGTCCGCCTGGACGGCGCAATCCGGATGGCGCCGAGGTAACCGTTGCCGTTCGTATCGAGCGAAGTCGAGATACGCTTCTCGACTTCGCTCGAAGCGAACGGATTATTGTGCTTCGGATTTGACCGCCTTCGCCCGTTCGATCGCCTCGAGCACGATGCGGCGCGCATAGTCGGCATTTTCCCAATGGCCGACGCGCACCCACTTCTTGGCTTCCAGGTCCTTATAGTGGGTGAAGAAATGCTCGATCTGCTGCATCACGATCTCGGGCAGATCGCTCATCTCCTCGACCTTGGTGTAATAGGGAAAGGTCTCGTCGACGGGCACGGTCAGGAGCTTCTCGTCGCCGCCGGCTTCGTCTTCCAGCATCAGCACCGCGATCGGGCGGACCCGCACCACGCAGCCCGGAATGAAGGGCGAGCGCGCGACGACCAGTGCGTCGAGCGGGTCGCCGTCCGGTGACAGCGTGTGCGGCACGAAGCCGTAATTGGCCGGATAGCGCATCGGCGTGTGCAGGATGCGGTCAACGAACAGCGCGCCCGACTTCTTGTCGAACTCATATTTGACGGGCTCGCCGCCGACCGGAACTTCGATGATGACGTTGAGATTGTGCGGCGGCTCGTCGCCGCAGCTGATCAGGTCGATGTTCATGTGCGTCCAACTGCTTGATCGTCATGCCGAACTTGTTTCGGCATAAGCGTGTCGGCGACGGATCGGCGGACAGCTTATCCTGAAACAAGTTCAGGATGACGATAGGGAAACGGGTCAACTCACCGGGCGGTGAGCAGCCTGTCGAGCGCACCCTCTCCGGTGCCTGTTTTCTGAAAGCGCGGGTAGCGCAGGCCGCCGGTCCAGTCGAGAGCGACGTCGCGCACCTGCGACTCCGTCTTGATCGTGAGGCGGATCGGGGCCTTTCCGCCCTTGGCTGCCGTCACCGCCGCCTTCAGCACCTCTTCCGTGTAGGGCACGCCGTTGACCGCGATGATCTCCTGGCCGACCACCATGCCCGCCTTGAAGGCCGGGCCGTCCCACTGGATCGCGCTGACCTTGCCCTTCGCGACATTGATCCCGAGCGAATAGATCAGGTCGAGATATTTGCCGTGCTTCTGCGTGCGCGTCATCCAGTTGGTCGGGGTGTCGGTGTAGACGAGCTTGTAGCCGCTCTTCTCGAAGCCGAGCAGCGGGGCGCGCGGCGCCTTTTCGGTCAGCCGCTGCGTCAGGAAAGCGCGCCAGTCATAAGCGTAGACGCTGTTCAGCGTCGCGACCACATCGTCGAATGTGTAGGTGACCTGGCCCCAGTCGCCGTCCCTGATGCCGAAAAAGGCGCGGGCGAAATCGTCCATGCCTCTGGCGCCACCGGTGCCTTCGCGGATGATCGCGTCGGCCTCGACCCAGATCAGCAGGCCTTCATTGTAATAATCCTCGCTTCGCTGCCAGCTGAGCCAAGCCTTGGGGCGGCGTGCCGAGATGATCGGGTCGTTGGTGGTGTCGTCGAGGCTCCGCCAGCTCCGCGCCGGACGGTTGTCGAGCGAAGCGGCGATGCTGGCCAGCTTGTCGAGCACGTCCGCCTTGGACGACATGCCCGACCGGGCTTCAAGCACATGGCCCCAGAACTGCGTCTGGCCTTCATAGACCCAGAGCAGCGAGTTGCGCTTGGGCGTGCGGAAATCGGGCGTCCAGCTGTCAGCGCCCAGGCGGAACTTGCCGTTCCAGCTATGCACGAACTCGTGCGGCAGCAGATTGTGATCGGGCAGCGACGCCGCCCAATCGGTGAAATAGCCGGGGTCGTTCTGGTTCTCGCTCGACCGGTGATGCTCCAGCCCGATCCCGCCCATCCGGTCGGTAATCGCGTGCAGAAAGTCGTAATGGTCATAATGGCGCGACCCGAACAGCTTGATCGCCTGGTCGACGAGGTTGCGGTGCAAGGCGAGCACTTCGGGCGTGACCGCCAGCTCCCTGGGGTGATCGGCGACGGTGTTGAGGATCACGCCCTGGCCGAGATCGTCGCGGCGGAAATATTTGCCCGCGAAGATAGGCGAGTCCTGCAGCACTTCGTAGCTGACGGTGCCGTAGGTGATCGTATCGCCGACGGTGGCGGTCGGCCGCAGCGCCGTCGCCGCCTGCCAGCCCTTGGGATAGGTGACGCTCGCCGTCACCGGGATCTGCCGGGTGAAATAGCCTGCCGGGTAGAAGGAGAGCTGCTCGAACTGCAGATTCATCATCTCGCGCGTGACGACGATCCGGCCTTGATCGCTTGCCACTGCTGAGAGGAACTGAAACTCAAGATCCAGTGCTCGGGCGCCGTCCGGCACATCGATATGGAAGGCGTGGACGTCGACCGGGTCGCGCTTCCAGACGAGCGTCTTGCCGCCGGCCTTGATGACGAGGCCGCCGAGCTTGTCGAGCTCCAGCCGCGACGCATGCTTGCCGGGCAGATAGGCGGGCACCAGCAAGGTCATCCGCCCGCTTTCGCGCACGGGGATGGTCTGCCGCACTTCGATGATGCCGCGCTCGATGTCGGTCGCGTCGACCTTCACCGTCATCGTGCCGGGATAGGGGATGTCGCGCGGCGCGGGGATTGGATCGACATAAGCGACCGGCTGCGGGGCGCTAAGCTGGGCGATGGCGGCGGTGGAGGAGGCGAGGAGGAGTGACGCGAAGATGAGCTTCATGCTCCGGGCTCCTAACCCCTTCGTCTTTCCCGCGAAAGCGGGAACCCGGCTTCCTTCTTCGTGATCTTCGTGGCCTTTGTGAGAACAAGAATGGGTTCTCACGAAGAGCACAAAGGGCACTAAGAGAAGAAGAGACTGGGTCCCCGCTTTCGCGGGGATCACTAAACTAGGGCGGGGGATGACGAGAGGGTGTTAGCTCACTAAACAGCCGCGCTTTATGGCGAAGATCGAAACTCCCCGGCCGATCCGCGGCACGCAGGACATGCTTGGCGAGCAAGCGCTGCGCTTCCAACATGTCGTCGACACGTTCGAGCGGGTGCGCAAGCTCTATGCTTTTCAGCGCGTCGAAGTGCCGGTGTTCGAAGCGACCGCCGTGTTCGCCCGCTCGCTCGGCGAGACGACCGACGTGGTCTCAAAGGAAATGTACACGTTCGAGGATCGCGGCGGGGATTCGCTGACGCTGCGGCCCGAGTTCACTGCCGGAATCGCGCGCGCCTATCTGACCGAAGGCTGGCAGCAATATGCGCCGCTGAAGGTGGCGACGCACGGGCCGCTGTTCCGCTACGAACGGCCGCAAAAGGGGCGCTTCCGGCAGTTCCACCAGCTCGACGCCGAAGTGATCGGCGCGGCCGAGCCTGCCGCTGATGTCGAGCTGCTGGTGATGGCCGATCAGCTGCTGCGCGAACTCGGCGTGAGCGACGGCGTGACGCTGCAGCTCAATACCTTGGGTGACGCCGAGACGCGGCAAGCCTGGCGCGACGCCCTCGTCCGCCACTTCGAGGCGCATCGCGGCGAGCTGTCGGAAGAGAGCCTCGACCGCCTGCAGCGCAATCCGATGCGCATCCTGGACAGCAAGGACCCGCGCGATCGCCCGGTCGCCGACGCCGCACCTTCGATCGACGACTTCCTGACAAGTGAGGCAGGTGCATTCTTTCAAGCGGTGACCAAAGGCCTCGATGCGGCCGGCGTAGCGTGGACCCGAAATGCACGCCTTGTCCGCGGCCTCGATTATTACCGCCACACCGCCTTCGAGTTCGTCACTGATCGCCTGGGCGCGCAAGGCACCGTGCTTGGCGGCGGGCGCTATGACGGGCTGATCGAGAATCTGGGTGGCCCTGCCACGCCAGCTGTCGGTTGGGCGGCGGGGATCGAGCGGCTGGCGATGTTGATCGAGTGTCCCGCCCCCGTAAGTGTCGATGCTGCAGTTATCCCGGTGGATCAGCAATCAGAGCTTGCAGCGCTGGACGTGCTATCGGCACTTCGCCGGAGGGGTCTGGCATGTGACATGGCTCTGAAGGGAAATATGAAACGCCGTATGCAGCGGGCGAACGCTTCGGGCGCGCTCGTTGCCGTGTTTGTGTCCCAAGCTGGATGGGCGCGCCGCGAAGTGGAGGTGAAGGATCTACGCTCAGGTGAGCAGTCAGTCGTGTCTGACGTCGACGAACACCAGCTAGACGTCACGGATGAGGTGTACGCGCGAGTGTCGGCGGCAAAATATCAGATAAGCCGCTCCCACTGGTTTGTTGAGCCGGGCGGTGAAGCGTTCCTGACCGGGAACGCCGCAACGGGCGAGCAATGACCACCATCTCAGCGGAACGGATCGCGCAGATCGAGGCGCGGCGGGATGAGTTGCAGGCGTTGATGGCGTCGGGCGAATTGGGGGCCGATCGCTTCGTGGCGGTGTCCAAGGAATATGCCGAGCTGGAGCCGGTCGCGGCGGCGGCCGGGCAGGTGCGGCGGCTGCGGGCCGAACTTAGCGTGCTGGCCGACCTGGCCGAGAAAGAGGCGGATGCGGAGATGCGCGCCATGGCCGCCGAGGAAGCGGAAGCCGTGCGCGCGCAACTGCCGACGGCGGAGCGCGAGCTTGCCGTGAGACTTCTCCCCCGCGACGCGGCCGACGAGCGTCCTGCCATGCTCGAAATCCGCGCGGGCACGGGCGGCGACGAGGCGGCGCTGTTCGCGGGCGACCTGTTCCGCATGTATCAGCGCTATGCCGAAAGCCGCGGCTGGCGCGTCGAGATGATCTCGGCGAGTGCAGCCGAACTCGGCGGCTATAAGGAAGTGGTGGCGAGCGTCACCGGCCAGGGCGTGTTCGCGCGGCTGAAGTTCGAAAGCGGCGTGCACCGCGTCCAGCGCGTGCCGGCGACCGAGAGCGGGGGACGCATCCATACCTCCGCCGCGACCGTCGCGGTGCTGCCCGAGGCCGAGGATGTCGATGTGCAGATCGACGAAGCGAAGGATCTGCGCATCGACGTCTATCGCTCGTCCGGCCCCGGCGGCCAGTCGGTCAACACGACCGACAGCGCCGTCCGCATCACCCACTTGCCGAGCGGACTGGTCGTCATTCAGCAGGACGAGAAGTCGCAGCACAAGAACAAGGCAAAGGCGCTGAAGGTGCTGCGCACTCGCCTCTACGAGCTGGAACGGGACCGGCTGGCGAGCGAACGCGCCGGCGCGCGGAAGTCGATGGTCGGATCGGGCGACCGCTCCGAGCGCATCCGCACCTACAATTATCCGCAGGGACGCGTCACGGACCACCGCATCAACCTGACCCTCCACCGCCTGCCCGAGATCCTCGAGGGCAATATGGATGAGCTGATCGAGGCGCTGATCGCAGAGGATCAGGCGGAGAAGCTTGCCAATCTGGATGGGTGAGCCCTTCGCCGTCATTGCGAGGAGCGAAGCGACGCGGCAATCCAGTGCGAGGCCCGTCGCGGGCTGGATTGCTTCGCTGCGCTCGCAATGACGAAAGGGTCGGCGTCCGGTGAGGTTCTGAGGCGTGCGGCGGAGAGGCTTACCTCGACCTCCTCCACACCGCGCCTAGACGCCGAACTCCTGCTCGCCCACGCGCTCGGCGTTTCGCGTGAGGCGCTGCTGCTCCGCCTCGACAGCGAGGTGCCAGCAGCCTTCGAAGCCCTGCTCCAACGCCGCCTTGCGCACGAGCCGGTCGCCTACATCACCGGTACCAGGAGCTTCTGGACCCTTGACCTGCACGTCACGCCCGCGGTCCTGATTCCGCGCCCGGACAGCGAGACGCTGATCGAGGCGGCGATCGCGCACTTCGACAGTGCGGGTCCGGCGACGGTGCTGGACCTGGGTACCGGGTCCGGCGCGCTGTTGCTGGCGGCGCTGGATCAATGGCCGGGCGCCTGGGGCCTGGGGGTCGATCGTTCGAGAGCCGCGATCGATCTGGCGCGCGGCAATGCGGAGCGGCTCCGTTTTGGCGGGCGCGCACGCTTCGTGAAGGGCAGCTGGGGGGATGCGCTCGACGGCCAGTTCGACCTGATCCTGTGCAATCCGCCCTATGTCGAGGATGGCGCCGAACTTGCTCCCGACGTCGCCGAATACGAGCCCGGCTCGGCCCTTTTCGCCGGCCCGGAAGGGCTCGACGACTATCGCGTCCTTGCTCCACAGCTGGCGCGGCTGCTTGCCCCGGGCGGGCTCGTGGCGCTCGAGATCGGCTCCACGCAGCGGGAAAGCGTCAGTGCCTTGATGCAGGTTGAGGAATTCTCCGTCCGTTGTCGCCAGGACTTGGCTGGACGAGACCGTTGTCTCGAGCTCCGCCGCGATTGACACGGAAGCGCAAGAAATCGACGCTAATTTGCACTTGGATTTTGATCGGTGAACCACTAGGTAGGGCGCAGAGGGGCAGGCAGTTTCCGCGGACAGCAGCCGAGTAGGCGCTACGAAGAACGCCATGCCCATCCCGACAGCTAAGACGCGGTGAGACCCGGCCGCGCTGGCGACTGACGAGAGCGCGTCGATCCGCTGCTCTCTTCACGGCCGCGCATGGGACCAGCGGAACCGCAGTGACGTGTTTTGGGTGAAGTAGAGGACATCCTTTGATCAACAATCGTCAGAACGGCCGCCGTCGCGGACGTGGGGGCCAGCGCCCGCAGGGCAATCCGGGTCAGCCCGGTGGTGGCAGCCGCATCGACAATCGCGCGCGTGGCAATGCCCAGCAGCTGCACGAGAAATATAAGAACCTCGCCCAGGACGCGCAGCGCGCGGGGGACCGGGTCACGACCGAATATTACCTCCAGTTCGCAGATCATTATTTCCGCGTGTTGAGCGAAAGCCGCGCGCGCTTCGAAGAGCAGCGCCCCCAACAACAGGGCTCCGACGAGGAGTATGACGGCGAGGAGGGCGACGAGTTCGACGCGCGCGATCAGGGTCGCGAGCAAGGCCGCGACCAGAGCCGCAATCAGCGCAACGACCGGGGTGATCGCGGCGATCGGAATGAACGTGGCGAGCGCTATGATCGTGGCGAGCGCAACAGCTTCCGCCGCGACGATCAGCGCCGCGAACGCCAGCCCGAGCAGGCCGAAGCCAGTGAGCAGCTGGAACGCGACACGGAAGCAGCGCCGCAGCGTGACGAAGGCGAACGCCGCGTTCGCCGCCCGCGCCGTGCGCGCGATGGCGACGGGGAAGGTCAGCAGGAAGCGTTCGACGCCGACCGGCTGCCGCCGCCCATTGCGGTCGTGTCTGACGAAGGCGAAGAGTCTCCCGCTCCCCGCCGCCGCGGCCGCCGCCCGCGTGTCGAAGCCGCTAACGATCCCGTCGAGGTTCCGCCCGCCGCTTAGGCCGTATCGGCTGACCTTTTCGAACCCCGGCGCAGCGGCGAGGCATCCTCCCTCTGACGCGTAGAGGGCTCAGGCAGCAGCAGGCTTAGGCCTTGGTGCTCCGCCGACGCGGCTCGCGGCGCGAGTCGAGCCAGATCACGTTCGAATATTGGCCGCGGCTCATCCGTTCGGGATCGAGTCCGAGCCGCTGGTAGAGGCGGTGGCGCTCGTCTGCGCTGAGTTCTCCCATCGGCCGGGTCGGCGTTCGTGCGTGCGGCAGGCGAGGACGGCGGGGCGCAAGCAGCAACCAGATGGCGGTCAGCATTCCCATCGAGAGCGCCAGAGTGATGAGAATGCCAGCCATTGCGCGTCGCCCTTTTTCGAAGCGTTGAACCCGCCTAAAAAGACGCGCGATTTAGACTGCCGTTCCTGACGTTCGCCGCACCGGGGGATATGTTCGCCGATACCGGCTCACCGGCTGCCCGCCTCCTCCAATGGAGGCAGCACGAGCAGACAGAACAGGACTGCTGATTCAAGCGCGAAGGTGACCGCGGACAGAGCCAGCGTGCCCCGCTCAATGAACGGCGAGGCGAGAATGGTGCCGATCGTCGTAGCCCCAAGGATGCCTAGGATCACGAGGGCGCTGCCCCGTGCATCGTCGCCGCGGGAGGCGAGCACCGCCCGGTAGAAGCCGGGCGGACCGCGCAGCCCCAATCCGATATTGATCGGCGCGAACAAGGCGAGGATCACGGAAAGCGACGTGCCGCCGGCCAAGGCGTAGAGCAGCTGTCCCGCGCCGCCGACCGTGCAGAGACCGGTGCCGAACAGGATCACGCGCTCGGCGCCGAAGCGGGTCACGGCTCGTCCGGCCAGGTTCGCCGCGGCAACGAACAGAGCGATCGCAGCGACCTGGATGACTATGAAATCGGTCAGGGTGCCGCCGAGCACCCGCACGATCACCGCCGGCAGCCCGAACACGAAGGTGAGCAGCCCACCCAGCACGAAGGCTTGGCTGAGCGCGTAGCGTAGGAACCTCTTGTCGCGGAGAAGAATGGCGTAGCTGCCTTGAGGACGACGCGACACCTGGGGCAACTGCCGTGTCGCCGACAGCACGATCGCGAGCGCTCCCGCGACTGCAGCCAGCACCATGAAGGACAGGCGCCAATCGCCGACTGTCAGCAGGCCGGCGCCCAGGATCGGCGCGAGCGCGGGGGCGAGGGACTCGATGCTGCCGAGCAGGCCCATGGCGCGAACCGCACGTGCTTCGTCGACAGGCTCTTGACCAGGGCTGGCGCGAAGACGGCGGGACCTGCCGCCGCCGCGCCCTGCAGCGCCCGCAATGCGATCAGTCCTTCGATCGAGCGGGCCAACCCGCAGGCGAGGGACAGCAGCGACGTTGCAACGAGCGACCCGATGAACAGCCGGCCGGTAGCGAAGCGCTTGCTGAGGCTCCCAAAGGCCAACAGGCCGATGCACGTGCCGCCCACATAGGCCGCGAGCACGAGCTGCGCGGACGGTGCCGTGGTGCCGAGCTTTTCCGGCAGTTGCGGCACTGCCGGCAGGACCAGATCGGTCCCCATCAGCCCGATAATGGTGCTTGCGACCACCAAGGCCAGGGTCAGCCACGCTCGTTCCAAAATCACTTGCTCCATCTGAACGGGAGATGCGTGAGCAGAAGGACGGAGCCTCGGCAACGCATAAGAAATGCGTGTCTTTATCGCAGCGTCTCCACCAGCCGCGCTGCCGTGCCGTCGGACAGCAGCATGCGTGTGAGCCGGCATCGGCTCGCGCGGATCGGCACCAGGTCCGAGCCGTTGGCGCGCGTCTCCGCCTCGACAGCGGGCGGGCAGGCGAGATCGAACCAGCCAAGCCGTTCCAGACCATCCTCGATCCGCGCGAGATCTTCGGTGATGAAGGGCCAGAGCGACTTGCCCATCAAATCGTCCGCGTCGCACCCCCATTCAGCGCTGCGAACCGGCGAGAGCGCGAGCAAGCGATGGCTGTGATCGCACATCAGATGCACGCCCCGGCCATGCTGCGCGACCAGACGTGCGAGAGCAGCGTCGCCCGCGCTCGTCAGACGGGCACCGACCAGCGCTTCCACGCGGGCGCGCTGGGCGAGCTCCATCGTCTGCGTGCCACTCTCCCAGCGGGAAATGGTGGACTGGGCCACGCCCAACAGCTCGGCGGCGTGCAACTGCTTCACCCGATTGAGCACGCGCCACCGCCTGAGGGCAGGGCCGAGCGATGGCTGGGGCGTCAGCATGGATTATTTCTAGCATCGCGTCATCTTGGCGACACGCACGATCTGGTTCGAAGCTCGCGTCAAGGCGCACAGCCACCGGTCCGTCTATCAAGAAGATTAGCTTACCTGGCCGACGGTCACGGACCCGAGACCGAGCCATGCGGCCATGCGCTCCAGCTCCGGGAGGAGGCGGTCGAGAGTGTCTGTAGGGGCGCCGGGTTCGATCGTGATGCGATGGGCGCGTAGCTGGCCTGCTTGGCGGTCCGCCTTCAGATCGACGCGAGCGACCAGGGCTTCGTCGAGCAGGAAGGGCAGCACATAATAGCCATGTGTGCGCTTGCTCTGCGGCACATAAATCTCGATGCGGAAGCGGAAGCCGAACAGCCTTTCCGCGCGGTCGCGCTCCCACACCAGCGGATCGAAAGGGGCGAGCAGCGCCGCGCCTCGGCCGCGGCGAGGCACGCGGGCGTCGCGATGCAGCCACGCCTTCGCCGGCCAGCCGCGCACATTGACCGGCAGAAGCACGCCAAAGTCTGCCAGGCTGGCGATGGCGTGGTCGGCTTCGGCGGGCTTCAGACGGAAATAGTCCCGCAGCTCGGCACTGGTGGCGATGCCGAGCGCCCGCGCACTGCGCTCGATCAAGGCCTGCTGAGCGGTTGCAGCGTCAGGCGTCGGCAGGTCCAGGATGCCTTGGGGCAGCACGCGCTCCGTCAAATCATAGACACGAGCGAAGCTACCCCGGCGCGTGGCGGTCGTGATCTTGCCGGACCAGAACAGCCATTCCAGCGCGTGCTTGACGTGGCTCCATTCCCACCAGCCGCTCTTGCTCGATCCATGCTCGAAATCGGCGGCGGTGAGCGGGCCTTCCGCGGTAATGCGGTCGAGGATCGCCTGCGCCTCGGGCCGCCGTTCGCCCGCGAACTCGCGCAGCGCTCTGTAGCCGATCTCGCCACGCTCCGCGCGCGCCATGCGCCAGCGCAGCAGGGGGTGCAGCTCCAGCGGCAGCAGTGACGCTTCATGGGCCCAATATTCGAACATGCGCCGCTGCCGCTTCGGACCCCAGGCAAGGCGTTCCAGCAGCGCCCGGTCGTAGCTGCCCAGCCGCGAAAAGGCCGGCAGGTAATGGGCGCGCGTCAGCACGTTGACGCTGTCGATCTGGAACAGATTGAGTCGGTCTAGCGTGGCGAGGAGCCGGCCGGCGTTCGGCGCCGGAGGCTTGCTCAATCCGAAGCCTTGCGCGGCGAGGGCGATCCGCCGCGCGTCGGCAAGTGAAATCTCCTCGATCACGCCCCCTGATGACGCATCTGCGTCAGCGGTCGAAGCCCAGGAAAACAGCGGCCTCCTCGACCGGCTTGCGCTCGGAGACCACCGCATTGGCCGGGAAGCTATCGTCCGGCCAACCAAGAGCGATGCTCTTCATGATCACTTGCTCGTCCGGGATGCGGGCATGCTCCCGCACCACCGGCGACTGCATGATGCCCTGGCTGTTGATCACGGCGCCCAGCCCCCGCGACCAGGCGGCGTTCACCAGGGCGTTTGCGACCGCGCCGCAATCGAAAGCGGTGTCGTCGCTGTCGGCCAGCTCGCGATCATAGGTAATGATCACGCACACGGGGGCGTCGAACTGGCGAAAGCCGCGCATCACCCAGTCTTGGCGCCGCTCGGCATCGTCGCGCTTGATCCCCATCGCGGCGAAAAGCTGTTTGGCGACGCCGATCTGACGTTCGCGATGTCGGCCGGTGAAGGGCTGTCCGGTGCGGAACTCGCGGGACTGGGGGATGCCGGCAAGCATGCGTTCGGTGTTGCCCGCGCGGATGCGGTCGAGGGGCTCCCCCGTGATCACGTGGAAATACCAGGGCTGAGTGTTCATCGACGACGGCGCGCGCATCGCGAGTCGCAATATCTCTTCGATGAGCCCGCGGGGTACCGGGTCGGGCTTGTAGCCGCGGATACTGCGCCGCCCGAGTACGACTTCATCGTACGTCATGTGACGACGATCGGCCTAAAAGGGAACGTCGTCGTCCAGGTCGCTGTCGAACGGGCTCGGTCCGCCGCGACCGGCGCCGCCGCCGCGTCCACCGCCGAAGCCGCCCGAGGGCGTCGCGCCGCTGCCGCCAAAATTGCCGCGCTCTTCGCCGCCCCAGCTGCTGCCGCCACCACCGCCGCCGTCCCGGCCGCCGAGCAGCACCAGTTCGCCTCGGAAGCGCTGCAACACCACTTCGGTCGTGTATTTCTCGTTGCCGTTATTGTCGGTCCATTTGCGCGTCTGGAGCTGGCCTTCGAGATAAACGCTTGAGCCCTTGCGCAGATATTGCTTGGCGACGCGGCCCAGATTTTCGTTGAAGATGACGACGCGGTGCCATTCGGTCTTTTCCTGCTGGCCGCCGTCCCGGTCCTTCCAGCGCTCGGTCGTGGCGACGTTGAAGTTCACCACTTCGCCGCCATTGTTCATCGATCGCGCTTCCGGATCGGCACCGAGATTGCCGACCAGAATCACCTTGTTCACGCTGCCTGCCACGTCAGGACTCCCCGTCTTCGTTTCTTCTCCCTTATCCGTTCGCTTCGAGCGAAGTCGAGAAGCGTATCTCGACTTCGCTCGATACGAACGGGGATAAGTCGCTCAGAGACCGAGCGCGGTTGCCGTCCAGTAGGTCGCGCCCGCCGCCAGATAAGCGATAGCGAACAGATAGCCGACCATGAAGCCCGGCCATCTCCAGCTGTTCGTCTCCCTTCGGGTGACCGCGATCGTGGAGATGCACTGCGGCGCGAAGACGAACCAAGCGAGGAAGGCGAGGGCGGTGGGGAGCGGCCAGGCGGTGCTCAGCCGGTCTTCCAGCGCGGTTGCCGCCTGCTCTTCGTTTGGCGCGTCGATCGCATAGACGGTGGCGATCGCGGACACGGCGATCTCGCGCGCCGCCATGGCCGGTAGCAGCGCCAGCGCGATCTCGTGATTGAAGCCGATCGGACGCACGACGGTCTTGATGCCGGACGCGATCCGGCCGGCGACTGAATATTCACTCTGCTTCACGCCCTCCGGCGCCTTGGGGAAGGAGGCGAGCGCCCAGAGCAGCACGGTCGTGAACAGGATGATCGTGCCGGCGCGCTTCAGAAAGGCCTCTGCGCGCTGCCACAGGCCGATCGCGATGTCGGAAAAGCGCGGCCATTGATATTTCGGCATCTCCATCATGAAGCCAGCACCGCGCCCTCTCGTCAGTGTCCGCCGCAGCACAAGCGCGGCAAGGAAGGCGCCGAGCACGCCCGCGACGTAGAGACCGAACAGGACAAGTCCCTGGAGTCCGATACCGGGTGCCAGGCTCCGGTCCGGAATGAAGGCTGCGATGATCAGCGTATAGACGGGCAGCCGCGCCGAGCAGGTCATCAGCGGCGCGATGAGGATCGTCGTCAGCCGGTCCTTGGGATCGTCGATCGTCCGGGTCGCCATGATCCCCGGCACGGCGCACGCAAACGAAGATAGGAGGGGGATGAACGCGCGTCCGGACAGGCCGACGCGCGCCATCAGCCGGTCCATCAGGAAGGCGGCGCGGACCATGTAGCCGCTCGCTTCCAGCACCAGGATGAAGAGGAACAGGATCAGGATCTGCGGCAGGAAGACGATCACCGCGCCGACGCCGGCGAGCACGCCCTCGATCAGCAGCGCGCGCAAGGCATTGTCGGGCAGGTTGGCAGCCGCCCAGCCGCCCAGCGCCTCGATGCCGCCCTCGATCCAGCCGATCGGTGCTTCGGACCAGGTGAAGACGGCCTGAAACATCACGAACAATATCGCGGCGAGCAGCAATGGGCCGATGACCGGGTGCAGGGCTACCGCGTCGATCGAGTGGGTGAAGCGGCGAGCGGGGCTTTCCGAGACAATCGCCTTCCGCGCCAGCTCTCGAGCCCGGCGCTGGACGGAAGCGAGCGCTTCGATCGATCTTTCGACCTTCGGCGTGGCGGTGACATCGCCGACTGCGTCAGCGACCGCGGCACGCAGTTCGTCGAGTCCCCGGCGGCGCACCGCCACGGTCGGGATCACCGGCACGCCGAGCTCCGTTTCGAGCAGCTTGGGGTCGATTTCCAGCCCATCGCGCTTGGCGAGATCGATCATGTTCAGCGCGATCACGATCGGCAGCCCCAATGCGATCAGCTGCATCGCGAAGCGCAGGTGGTTATCCAGGTTGGATGCGTCCAGCACCACGATCATGGCCGCTGGCTGGCGCTCGCCGGCCTGGCGGCCGAGGATTACGTCACGGGTCACCGCTTCGTCTGGGCTGGCAGGTTCGAGGCTATAGGCGCCGGGGAGGTCGACCAACTCGACCGGCCGGCCGTCCGGCAGCGCGAAGCGACCCGAATGCCGCTCGACGGTGACGCCCGGATAATTGCCGACTTTCTGCCGTGCGCCGGTCAGCGCATTGAACAGCGAGGACTTGCCGGCATTGGGATTGCCGACCAGCGCGACCAGCGGAGCAGGGTTCACGGGACCAGCGCAACGCGGATGGCGCTGGCCTGGGCGCGGCGGATCGCAACCGTCATACGCCCGACGCGGCAGGCGAGCGGATCGCGGCCGAAAATGCTGCCGCTGTGCAGCGTCTCGACTGTCACCCCTTCATCAAAGCCGAGTTCGCGGAGCCTCTTGCCCTCCGCTTCGCTGAGCGCAGACCAGTCGATGCTATGGATATGGGCCGCCTTCCGGAGCGGAAGATCGCAAAGCTGCATGCCGCTTCTCTACGGATGCTGCGAACGATTATCAATAAGGGCTTTTGCCTAGACCGCCGGGTAGCGGAGACGGCCGATGAAGCGCGACAGGCTCGGCCGGTGGTCGCTCCGCGCCTTCCAGTCGGCCTTGAGGCGCTCGAACTGCATCACATTGTCGATCCGGCGCTCGAGAAAGGCGCGCGTGTCGCTCAGATCCGCCGTCTCGTCGTCCAGCAGCGCGAGCACGGTCGACGCATAGACTGCGCCCAGCGTCGCCCGTTTGGTATAATGGTTGAAATCGGTCGCGGTGTCGCCCGCCAACCGCCACATCAGATCGACCGCGCGCCAGCCCATCTGCGCGGCGCGGTAGGCATTTTGCGGCATGGCGAGAATCGCGAGTGCGCGACGCAATGCCTCGCGCTCGGGCGCGACGATTTCGATCCGCGCCCACACCAACTCGGTGACCCGTCCGCGAACCTTCATCGCGGCGAGCCGTTCGACCGGCAGGCGCGCCGCCATGGCGTGATCGACCGAACGGAACCAGGCGTCGATCATCTGGACGGCGCCGTCTTTGAAGGCGAGGCGAGCGATATTCTTGTCCACGCCGGACTGTTCGGCGGCAAGCTCAACCGCTACAGGCGTCCACCCGTCGAAGGCGGCATTGGCGGGGAGCAGCGGCGCCAGGTGCGCCCTGATCTCGTCGAGCGTCGGATCGTCCGGAAGCGCTGTCATAGTCCCTCATCTAGGCCTCGGTTGCGGTGCGGCCAAGAGCGGTGACAGGAATCTCCGGCCATGCTAGCCGGGCCTAGCCATCAACGACATAAAGAGGGGCGTCTCATGGCCAAATTCTTCTCGAACCTGCATGCGGTCCTCGCGGCGGGCTTTGCGTTGCTGCTGATCGTCATCTTCGCGCTGCACGGCGATGCGTTCAATGATCAGTATCTGAATATCTTCTTCCGCTTCCTGCACGTCTGGTTCGGCATCATCTGGATCGGCCTGCTTTACTATTTCAACTTTGTGCAGATCCCGACCATGCCGAAGGTGCCCGCCGAGCTGAAGCCGGGCGTGTCGAAGTTCATCGCTCCGTCCGCGCTGTGGTTCTTCCGCTACGGTGCGCTGCTGACGGTGCTGACCGGCCTGGCGATCGCCGGCATGCCGGGCCTCAATGAACCTTATCTCATCGAAGCGCTGACCTTCCAGGAAGGCTATCGGGTGATCGGCCTGGGCATGTGGCTGGCGCTGATCATGGCGTTCAACGTCTGGTTCGTGATCTGGCCCAACCAGAAGCGCGCGCTGGGGATCGTCGAAGCGGACGACGCCACCAAGGCGAAGTCGGCGACGACCGCAATGATGTTCAGCCGCATCAACACCCTGCTGTCGATCCCGATGCTCTATTGCATGGTGACCCAGTTCTACCTCGCGCGGTAGATCTCAGTCGGCCGGTGGCACCGGGCTTGCCGCCGGCCGTCTGACCAACACCATCGCGAACGCGATCAGCGCGGCGCCGATCCAGTCGAGCGGCGCCAGCGTCTCGCCATACATGCCCCAGCCGATCGCCGCCGCGACGACCGGCTGCGTCAGAAAGGCTAGGCCGGTGACCAGCGGCGGGACATGGCCCATCGCATAGACGAGCAGGCCTTGCCCAATCAGCTGACTGCAAAGCGCTAGACCGATCAGCGGACCCCAAGTCTCGGGCCATATTGTCTCGCCGAGAATCCGCGCGAACACGCAGAGCGGCAGAATGCCGGCGATGGTGGACAGCGCCAGCACCGGCCAAGCCTGCAAGCTGGCGCGCGCACGGTCGATCGCGATTAGGTAAAAAGTATAGAGAATGCCCGCGAGCAGACACAGCAGGTCGCCGACGAGGTTTTCGTGCGACAGCTCGTAGGAACGGCCGAGCAGCAGTGCCCCTCCGATCGTCGCCAGCAACAGCGCCAGACCTTGGCCAAGGGACGGCCAAGCACGCGCGACGAGGAAGCCGTATAGCGGAAAGATAAGGCTGGCCGAGTTGCCGAGCAGCGTCGCATTGGCAAGCTTAGTCTTCAGGATTCCGAGATGCCAAGTGCCCAGGTCCGCGGCGAAGAACAGCCCGCCCAAGCCAATGGCGGCCGCCATGGCCCAGCCGACCCGCCCGACGCGCTGACCCGTGACTCGCGTGAGCAGCAGCAATAGGGGCGCTGCAAGCGCGAGCCGCCAGAAGGCGGATGCGACCGGTCCGACATGGGAGTCGGTTTCCGCCAATCTGACGAATAAGGGGCCGAACGCCAGGGCGATGTTCCCCGCCAGCAGCGCGGCGAAGGCGAGAGTGCTTACACCTTCGAAACTTTTTCTTGGACGATCGGACCGATGCATGGCGCCCCATAGCCACCTATCTCCGATGCGCAAAAGGAGACCCGAAGATGGCGAGCCTGTTCGATCCGATAAAGCTGGGCGCTGTGAGCGCGCCCAACCGCATTCTGATGGCGCCGCTGACCCGCGGCCGCTCGAGCCGCGAGCATGTGCCCAGCGAGCTGATGCCGACTTACTATGCGCAGCGCGCGTCCGCCGGCCTGATCATCAGCGAGGCGACCGGCATCAGCCAGGAAGGTCTTGGCTGGCCCTTCGCCCCCGGCATCTGGTCGGACGAGCAGACCGAGGCCTGGAAGCCGGTGACCGACGCCGTGCACCGCGCCGGCGGCCGCATCTTCATCCAGCTCTGGCATATGGGCCGGCTGGTGCATCCGAGCTTTCTGGGCGGCGCACAGCCGGTGTCGTCCTCCGCCACGACGGCGCCCTTCAAGGCGCACACCTATGACGGCAAGCAGCCCTATGCCGAGGCGCGGGCGCTGCGGCTCGACGAGTATCCCAGGCTGCTGAACGATTATCGCCGCGCCACCCGCAACGCCAAGGCGGCGGGTTTCGACGGCGTCCAGATCCACGCCGCCAACGGCTATCTGATCGACCAGCATCTGCGGGACAATGCGAACTTTCGCACAGATGCCTATGGCGGCAGCCCGGAGAACCGCATTCGCCTGCTACGCGAAGTCGCCGAAGTTGTGGCCGGCGAGATTGGCGCCGATCGTACTGCCGTGCGCCTGTCGCCCAACGGCAACAGCCAGGGCGTCGAGGACAGCAATCCCGGCGCGGTCTTCCCGCTGGCAGCCAAGGCGCTGGGCGAGATCGGCATCGCCTTCCTGGAACTGCGTGAGCTCTCGCCCGCAGGGACGTTTGGCGCGTCCGACCAGCCCAAGGTCTCGCCGCTGATCCGTCCGGTGTTCGACGGCCAGCTGGTGCTTAACCAGGATTACGATCTGGAACGCGCCGAAGCGGACCTGGCAAGCGGCATCGCCGACGCGATCAGCTTCGGCCGGCCCTTCATCTCCAATCCCGACCTTGTGGAACGGCTACGCTCCGGAGCGGAGCTTACACCCGACGATATGGCCAGGTGGTACAGCCATGGGCCCGAGGGCTATATCGATTATCCGATGGCGCAGAAAGCGGCGGCGTAGCGAAGCTCCTCCCCGGGACGGGGAGGTGGAGCGCGTCAGCGCTGACGGAGGGGCGCGCCGCCCGCTCCGCACTCAGTGGCGCCCCCCTCCACCACGCCGCTTCGTGCCGCGGTCCCCCTCCCCGTCCCGGGGGAGGATTAACGAGTTGGCACGAACCGCACCGGCAGACCGTCCCGCGGTCGGGGGATCGGAAAATACTGCCAGCTCTCGCCAGCGCCTGGCGCCAGCTCGATGCGGTAGCGCCGCAGCAGGTGGGTCATCAGGATGCGGATCTGCATCGTCGCAAAGTGCAGGCCGAGGCACATATGGGCGCCGCCGCCGAACGGCACCCAGGCATATTTGTGCCGTCCGCGTGACGCTTCTGGGGTGAAACGCATCGGGTCGAACTTCTCCGGCTCCGGCCAATGCTCCGGCATCCGGTGGGTGTAGGCGATGCTGATGCCGACGAAGCTGCCGGCAGGTATCTTGTAGCCGCGGAACTCGAAGTCTCGCAGCGCCCGGCGCGGCATGGACGGCACAGGCGGCACCATGCGCAGCGCTTCCTTGAAGGCATATTCGGTCAGCACCAGCCGGTCGAGCTGGCCATAAGGCACGCCCTCATCGTCATTGAGGCCGAGCGACGCGATCTCTTCGCGTAGTTTGTCCTGCCATTCGACATTGCGTCCGAGCAGCATGATCAGGCTGGTCGCGGACGAGGTGATGGTGTCGTGCGCCGCCATCATCAGGAAGTTCATGTGATCGGCGATCGCCTGGTCTGACAGTGGCTGGCCGTCCTCGTCCACCGCCCGGCAGAAGAGCGAAAAAAAGTCCTGACCCTCACCGTTCCGCCGCTTGGGGATCTCGCGGAGGAACAGGTTCATCAGATATTCGCGCGCCTTGACCCCCTTGTGCATCGCCGTGCCCGGGATCGGCAGGCGGATCGGCGCCACCGAGGCCTGGACCTCGTCGACGAACGCCTTGTTGATCCTGGTTGCTTCCGGCCCAAGCTCCATACCGAGAAAGCTTTCCGCGGCGAGATCAAGGCTGAGCGCCTTGATCGCGTCGTAGAAGCGGATCGGCTTGCCCTGCCATTCGCTCACCGCGCGCGCGATGCCGCGGTTCAGCTGTTCGGCGTAATGCCGCATCGGCTCGGGCTTGAATGCGACCGACAGAGTGCGCCTGTCCGCCCGGTGCTTGTCGAAGTCCATTAGCATCAGCCCGCGCGGAAAGAGCAGGTTGAGCATCGGGCCCCAGCCCTGTTCGGACGAGAACAGCCGGTCGCGGTCGAACAGGACGAGTTCGTTGGCTTCCGGCCCGATCAACTGGATGGTTGGGCCGCCGAACGCGTTGTTGCGATAAACCTGGCCATATCTGGCGACCATGCCGTTGCCGAAGGTGACCGGGTCCTTCAGCAGTTTCAGCGTGTTGCCGACGAGCGGCCAGCCATTCTCGCCGGGAATATGCTCGACCGTCCGCTTCGGGTTGAGCGGAAGCCAATGCGGATTGGCCTCGATCGTATGCGCATGGGCCATGAGCGGACTCCCGGACAACTGACAGGAGTGTAGCTAAAACGGGTTGCAGTTAACAACCCGTTTGTCAGGCGCCGAAGCGATCCTTCAGCGCCAGCATGGCGAGGGCCGCCTTGGCCGCTTCGCCGCCTTTATCCTTTTCGGTCCGCCTGGCGCGAGTGAGAGCCTGCGCCTCATTCTCGACGGTCAGGATGCCGTTGCCGATCGCGAGGCCGTCGAGCGTCAGCGCCATAATGCCGCGCGCGCTTTCGTTCGAAACGACTTCGAAATGATAGGTCTCGCCGCGAATTACCACGCCGAGCGCGACGAACGCGTCGTAGCGTCCGGTCTCGGCGGCGAGCGCGATCGCTGCCGGCACTTCAAGGGCTCCGGGCACGGTGACCGTCTCGTGCGAATGGCCGTTCGCCTCCAGTACGGTGCGAACGCCATCCAATAACAGGTCGTTCAAGTGATCGTAAAAGCGCGCTTCGACGATGAGGATGTTGGCCATTTTTCTCCTTCTCGTCATTGCGAGGAGCGCAGCGACGAAGCAATCCAGTGATCACGAATGCGGAGCTGGATTGCTTCGCTCCGCTCGCAATGACGAAGGCCTATTCCCCGCCTGTGCCCGGTATCGGCTGTTCGCCGACGATGGAAAGGCCATAGCCCTCAAGGCCGACCAGCGTATGATGCGTGTTGGTGAGCAGCACCATGTCGTGCACGCCCAGTTCGGCGAGGATTTGCGCGCCGATGCCATAGTCGCGCAGCTCCTCGACTTCAGGCGCACCGGCGCTTTTGCCTTCGGCACGAAGCTGCATGAAGCGGCTGACAATGCCTTTCATCGGCTTGTTGATCACGACGATCACGCCCGCGCCCGCCTCGCCGATCACTTCCATCGACCGCGACAGCAGGCCGGCGCGCTCATTCTCCTCGCCGAACACATCGACGAACATCGACATGGTGTGCATGCGGACGAGCGTGGGCTTGGCGGGATCGACCTTGCCCTTTTGCAACGCGATCAGCTCGTCGCCGGTGACCTTGTTGACGAAGGTGAGCGCCTTCCAGTCGCCGCCCCAGCGGCTGTGAAAGTTCATCTCCGCACGCTTCTCGACCAAGTGGTCGTGGCGGCGGCGATAGGCGATCAGGTCGCGGATCGTGCCGATCTTCAGATTGTGCAGCTGGGCAAAAGCGACGAGATCGTCGAGACGCGCCATGGTGCCGTCATCTTTCATGATCTCGCAGATCACGCCGGAAGGGTTCAGCCCCGCCAGCCGCGACACGTCGACGGCCGCTTCGGTATGCCCGGCGCGCACCAGCACGCCGCCGTCTCGCGCAACGAGGGGGAACACATGGCCGGGCGTGACGATGTGCTCCGGGCCCTTGGACGCGTCGATCGCAACCGCGATGGTGCGCGCCCGGTCGGCAGCGGAGATACCGGTGGTGACGCCGTCCCGCGCCTCGATCGACACGGTGAAGGCGGTCTCGTGCCGCGTGCCGTTGTTGCGGCTCATCAGCCCCAGGCCGAGCTGATCGACGCGGGCCTTCGACAGAGCAAGGCAGATCAGGCCGCGGCCGTGCTTCGCCATGAAGTTGATTGCGTCGGGCGTCGCCATTTGCGCGGGGATGACGAGATCGCCTTCATTCTCCCGATCCTCGTCATCGACCAGGATGAACATGCGGCCGTTGCGCGCCTCGTCGATAATCTCTTCGGGCGCTGACAAATAGGCGTGCCTGAGGCGGCTGACTTCAGCGTTTGCCACGATAATATTCCATTCGCTGGAGGTAGCGGGCGAGAACGTCGATCTCGATGTTGACGACCTGGCCCTGCTGCAACGCGCCGAGCGTCGTCACCGCCTGAGTGTGCGGGATCAGGTTGATCGAGAAATGGGTGCTGCCGTCCGGCTGATCGGCGACCTCGTTGACCGTCAGCGACACCCCATCGACCGTAACCGACCCCTTGGGTGCGATGAACGGCGCGAGTTCCGAGGGCACGCGGAATTCGATGCGCTGCGAGTCGCCTTCCGGGCGGATGCCGACCGCTTCCGCCACGCCATCGACATGGCCAGTGACGATATGTCCGCCGAGTTCGTCACCCAACTTCATGGCGCGTTCGAGGTTGAGCTTTCGGCCTGCTGTCCATTGGCCTTGCGCCGTGCGGCTGACCGTCTCGCCCGAGATATCGACGGCGAACCAGCCGGGGCCCTTGTCCACGACCGTCAAGCAGACACCCGAACAGGCTATGGAGGCGCCGAGATCGATTGTGTCCGTGTCGTAGGCCGTGCGCACCACCGCGCGCGTGTCGCCACGCTGCTCGACGGACTCGATCGTCCCGACGTCTGTGATGATCCCGGTGAACATATGTCAGCGCTGTCGCAGGTAGACCTCAAGCCAGTCGCTGCCAAGCATCCGCGCGTCCGTGAGTTTCCACCGCCCGTGTGCATCGGCGAGGCTGCTGAGGCCGATGTCGCCGAGCGAAGCCTTGCCGGCGCCGATCAGGATTGGCGCGCGGTAGAGGAGGAGGCGGTCGATCAGGTCGCCGCGGAGGAAGGCGGCGGCGGCCTGCGCTCCGCCTTCGACAAGGAGGTGGTCGCAGGGGAGGGCGGAGATTTGGTCCGGCGACTGCAGCCAAACTTCGTCATTCCCGCGAAAGCGGGAGTCCAGTCCTTCTTCTACGACTCCTGGGTCCCCGCTTTCGCGGGGATGACGAGACAAGACAATGCGGCTCGGCGACCGCTCCTGCAGCCTCTCGAGTCGCACATCCAGCTTGGGCTGATCGATCTCCCAAGTGCCGCGACCGACCAGGATTGCCTCATGCCGGCTTCGCTCCAGATGGGCATGTGCCCTTGCCGCTTCGCCCGTGATCCAACGGCTGGTCCCATCCGCGAGCGCAATGCAGCCGTCGAGCGATGTGGCGAGCTTCAGCGTGACCGAGGGACGCCCAAGCTCTTGACGCGCAAGGAAGCCCGGCGCGGTGCGGCGGGCATCATCCTCCCGAACGCCGGTCAGCGCTTCCAATCCGGCAGCATTCAGCCGCGCAAACCCGCCGCCCGCGGTCCGTGGATCGGGATCGGTCATGGAGGCGACGACGCGGCTCACTCCCGCTGCGACGATCAGATCGGCACAGGCCGGGCCGCGTTCGCTTACATGCGCGCAGGGCTCGAGCGTAACATAGAGCGTTGCGCCGCTCGCCCTGTCACCGGCCTGCGCCAAGGCCATTGCCTCGGCATGCGGGCGACCGCCTGGCTGGGTCCAGCCGCGGCCGACCACGCGTCCATCCTTGACGACGACGCAACCGACATTGGGATTGGGCGTGGTCCGCCCGCGGCCGCGCCCGGCGAGCGCCAGCGCGGCGCCCATCCAGCGCGCGTCGTCGCTCAGAAGCCCCACCGGGTCAGCGCATCGTCGATCTTCTTGAGCGCGCGCTTATTCTCGTCGCGGCGCTTCTGTTCCGCCGCCTCGCGCGCCGCACGATTTTTCGCGTCCGCTTTCTGTGCGGCGACGATCTCCGCATCGGTGCGGTTCAATGGCCAGCTTTCGACATATTGCACGTCCCGCTTCCACGGTTTCTCGAGATCGCCGGAGTCGAGATAGAAGCCGGTGATCAGCGTGACGGTGATGAAGACCGAAAGAAAGGCGAAGATCACTTCATGCTTCTGCCGCGTGGCCAGAAAGCTGCGCAGATCCTTCAGGCCGATAAGCGGATTGTAGCGGCGGAAGCGGGACATGGGCGGAAGATAGGGGCGTCACGCCCCGCTTGCCAGTCTCAGGACCTGATCTCGAACCTGACCGTCATCTGCTTCCAGCTTTCGACCGCCAGACCGTCGCGGGTCGCGGGCCTGAAGCGCCACTTCCGCAAGGCCTGCCGTTCCGTCGCATCGGCGAAGAGCGGATCGTCGGCGGAGATGATCGCCACCTGCTTCACCCGTCCGTCGGCGCCGATCAGCACCCGCACCACGGCCTTGCCCTCGACGCCGGTGCGCAGCAGCTGTGGCGGATAGGGCGGCTGGAAGTCGCGCATGGCGCTCGGCACCGGCACGGCGTCGACCATGACGGGATTTGGCGCCGGGGTAGGCGTCGGCTCCACGCGCGGCTGGATCACCGTCTCACCGGTGCCCGTCCCGCCGAGGGGCGGCAGCGAAGGCGTGCTGTCGATCAACGGGCGCTCGCCGGCAGGCTGGCTCGGGACCTGCCGAGGCGGGACGAAGGGCGCGGGCTCAGGCTGCTTCGTCTCCGGTTGCGTGTCCTTGGCCGGTTCGGGCGGGGGCGGCTCGGTGATCGGGATCAGCGGAATCGCGCCGGGCGGGATAACCACCACGCCGGTCTTTGCCAGCATCAGCGCCGTCACCGCGCCGAGATTGATCGCGATCGCCGCCGCCATCGCGACCGGATGACGCTGGCGCTGATTCAGAAATCCATCTGCAGTCATGACACCACACTCCTGTGACTCGGCCTCTGCGAACCGTGAGGAGATAATGTTACAACATCACATTATTGGCAAGCGACTTGTGGAGCGGCTTTGCTTCAAGCAGGAACGGCCAAGATGACTCATCCCGAACAGCAATATCTGGACGCCATGCGCGGCGCTTGGGCTGACGGCCATGAGCGCGTCGATCGCACCGGCGTCGGCACGCGGTCGCTGTTCGGCGTGACGATGCGGTTCGACCTGTCGGACGGCACCGTGCCGTTGCTGACCACCAAGCGCATCTTCTGGAAATCGGCGGTGAAGGAGCTGATCTGGTTCCTCTCCGGCGACACCAACATCCGCCCGCTTGTCGAACAGGGCGTGCATATCTGGACCGACTGGCCGCTCGACCGCTTTCGCCGGGAGACCGGGGAGGCGATCGACCGCGACGCTTTCGAGGCCCGCATCATCGAGGACGCGGCTTTCGCGGCGGAATGGGGCGATCTCGGCCCGGTTTATGGCAAGCAATGGGTGAGCTGGCCCGATGGGAAAGGCGGCACGATCAACCAGATCGAGAGGCTGGTGCACGGGCTGAAGCACAATCCAGCCTCGCGTCGCCACATCTTCACCGGCTGGAACGTGGCGGAGCTCGACCGCATGGCACTGCCACCCTGTCACATGACCTATCAATATCATGTCGCTGACGGCCGCCTTTCCGGCATCCTCTACCAGCGCAGCTGCGACCTGGGCCTGGGCTTCGGCTTCAACATCTTCGAGGCGTCGCTGCTGCTCCGCTGGCTGGCGCAGCAATGCGATCTGGAACCCGGCGAGATCGTCTGGATGGGCGCCGACGTGCACGTGTATCTGAACCATGAGCATTTGGTCGCGGAGCAGACCTCCCGCGAACCCCGGCCCTTTCCCAAGCTCGAGCTGCTGCGGCGGCCGGAGTCGATCTTCGGCTACAAGCTCGAGGATGTGGAGATCACCGGCTACGATCCGCACCCGCACATTGCGGCACCGGTAGCGGTGTGAAGCCGGAAATCATCTTCGTCATCGCGCGCGCCGAAAATGGCGTGATCGGTAGGGACGGTGCGCTGCCCTGGCGCATTCCGGAGGACCTGAAGCGGTTCAAGGCGCTGACCATTGGCGCGCCGATGATCATGGGGCGCAAGACGTTCGACAGCCTGCCCAGGCTATTGCCAAGTCGCCGTCACATCGTGCTGACGCGAGGCGCCTGGCAGGCCGAGGGAGCCGAAGTGGCGGGCAGCGTCGAGCAGGCCTTGGCTTTGGTGCAGGGTCCACGTGTGTCGATCGTCGGAGGGGCCGAAATCTACCGGCTGTTCGAACCGGTGGCAGACCGTATCGAGCTGACCGAAGTGCATGGCAGTCCTGAAGGCGATACATTCGTGCCGGCTTTCACCGGCTGGCGGGAAGCGGCGCGGGAGGATCATGAAGGATATAGCTTTGTCACGCTCGTCCGCTGAGCTGATAGCGCAGCCTTTCACGGACCATTCGGAGCTGTTCCGCGCACTCGCCGCCGAGCAGCCGGACAAGCTCGCGATTGCCGATGAGGAGCGGTCGATCAGTTGGGGCGAGCTCGACGCGCTGGTTGAGCGGATCGCGGCGCGGCTGCAGGCGGAAGGCGTCGGCAAGAGCAATGCGGTGGCGATCGTCGGGCTGAATTCGATTGCCTACGGCGCGGTGTTCCTGGCGGCGATCCGGACCGGGGCAGCAGCGGCGCCGCTGACCACCTCCGCCTCGTCCGACGCGCTCACCGCCATGCTCCGGGACAGCGGCTCGCGGCATTTGTTCGCCGATCCGGCAATCGAGATGGAACTACCGGCCGGAGTTGAACGGATTTCCCTGCACGCCCTCGACGATTGGCTGCCGCCCGAGAGCACGCGCGCCACGCCGGTGGAGGTCGGCCCCGAAGACCCGTTCAACATTATCTATTCGTCCGGCACGACGGGCACGCCCAAGGGCATCGTCCAGTCTCACCAGATGCGCTGGAACTACCTCGCGCGCGCCGGTGTGTATGACCGGAGCGCGGTGACCCTGCTGTCGACGCCGCTCTATTCGAACACGACTCTGGTCAGCTTCCTGCCGTGCCTGGGGTTCGGCGGCAGCGTCGTGCTGATGAAGAAGTTCGACCCGATCGGCTTTCTGGAGCTGTCCGAACGGTACCGCGTCACCCACACCATGCTGGTTCCGGCCCAGTATCGCCGGCTGATGGCGCTACCCGAGTTCGATCGCTTCGACCTCAGCAGCTACCGCCTGAAATTCTGCACCAGCGCGCCCTTCGCGCCGGAGCTGAAGCGCGACATCCTGAACCGCTGGCCGGGCGGGCTGATCGAGTTTTACGGGATGACCGAAGGCGGCGCCTCCTGCGTGCTGGTCGCCCACGAGTTTCCGGACAAGCTCCACACCGTCGGTCGGGTCGCGCCGAACAGCGAGATGAAGCTGATCGACGAAGAAGGGAACGAAGTGCCCCCGGGGGGCGTCGGAGAAGTGGTCGGTCGCGGACCGATGATGATGAGCGGCTATAAGGGACGCGAGGACGCCACCCGCGCCACCGAGTGGTTCGATCAGGACGGGCGGCGCTTCATCCGCCACGGCGATGTCGGCCGCTTCGACGAGGACGGGTTCCTGATCCTGATGGACCGCACCAAGGACATGATCATCTCGGGCGGGTTCAACATCTACCCCTCGGACCTCGAGGCGGTGCTTGCCGCCCAGCCGGGCGTGGTCGAGGCGGCGGTCGTCGGCGTGCCGCATCCGGATTGGGGCGAGACCCCAGTCGGGTTTGTCGTGCTGGCGGAAGGCGCCGATCGCGATGCGGTGCTCGCCGGGGCGAACGCAAAGCTGGGCAAGACGCAGCGCCTGTCGGCGCTGCACATCGTCGACCAGCTGCCCCGCAGCGCGATCGACAAGGTGCTCAAGCGAGAGCTGCGCGAGCGCCTCGCCGCCCGCTGATGCGGCGCCGAGCCGCTGCACCGGCAAGGCCGAAGCCGCCGATCATCAGTGCCCAGCTCGCCGGCTCCGGCACGGCTGCGGGAGCACCGAGCGTGATGCGTACGAAGCCGCTGCCCGCGCCCGTCGTGTTGGCGAATGACAGGCGGAAAATGCCATCGTCCTGGATCACCGCCCGCTGCTGTCCAAACGGATCGGACGGGATGCCGAAGACGAACTGGCTGGTGAACCCGGCGATCAGGTTCGGAGTCGCGGGTCTGTCGTCGAAGTCGAGCCCTTCAATCGTGTAGCGGATGTCCCCGATCGAGAAGTTCGAAAAGGCGTCGAACAGGATGTCGTTCTCGCCGATGTCGATGGCGAAGAAGTTGTCGCTATACTCGATCCCCGAGCCGACATTCGCCATAACCGTCTTGAAGACGGTGTGGCCCTGAACCCGCTTGACGACGACCGCGTCGCCGGTCAGCGCGGCCGAGGCGGGCGCCGCCGCGCCGAATAGCGCCGCGAGCACCGCAAGCTTGACTGATTTCATCTGTCACTCCCTTATCTTCTGGTGGCGCAGATCCTGGCCTGCGCTGGTGGGAGCTGCGTTAGGCAGGATCGTTTCGGCCCGACATACGGGCATCTACCTAGGCTCGAAGGGGGCAGCGGATGAGCAGTGACGCGGCATTCACGGGCTCGATCCCGGGTTTGTACGACCGGTGCCTGGGGCCCCTGCTGTTCGAGCCATATGCGCTCGACATGGCGGAAAGAGTGGCCGGGCTGCGGCCGGGACGCATTCTCGAGACGGCAGCGGGTACCGGGATCGTCACCGCGGCGCTGGCTGCGGCTTTGCCGGACGCGGAGATCGTCGCGACCGACCTCAATCAAGCGATGCTCGACGTGGCGGCGGAGCGGGTGCGCTCGCCACGCGTCTCGTTTCGCGCCGCCGATGCGCAGCAGCTGCCGTACGAGGACGATGCCTTCGACGCGCTGGTCTGCCAATTCGGCTTCATGTTCTTTCCCGACCGCGCCGCCGGATATGGCGAGGCGCGCCGGGTGCTGAGGCCTGGCGGCGCCTTGCTGTTCAACGTCTGGGACTCGCTCGCGCAGAACCCAATTCCGGAGCGGGTCGAGGTGGCGGTGGCGGCGCTGTTCCCGGGCGATCCGCCCTCCTTCCTGGCCAGGGTTCCGTTCGGATATGCCGATGTGGCGCGGATCACGGACGAGCTGCGGAACGCCGGCTTTGGCGATGTGCGCGTGGAGACGGTGACCAGGCGTAGCCGCGGCATCCCGTCACAGGCGGCCGAAGGGCTGTGCCTGGGCAGTCCCCTCCGCGCCGAGATCGAGGCGCGGGACCCGGCCAGGCTCGGCGGGGCGGTGGCCGCCGCGACCGCTGCCTTGGCCGAGCTGGACGATCCGCTCGACCAGCCGATGGCGGCGCATGTGTTTGTCGCAACGGTCTGATCGGCGCTTCATTCCTGAGGACCGAAGCCCTAGCTAGGGGCATGGCCGAGTCCTCTTCCGAGTTCGTCGCGCGGATCGGCCAGGGCGTGGCGTCGATCGACGCCGGCGACTGGGATGCCTGCGCCGGCACTGCCAACCCGTTCGTCAGCCATGCCTTTCTGGCTGCTCTGGAAGAATCGGGCTCGGCCACGGCAAGGACCGGCTGGCAGCCCCTGCCGATCATCGTCGATGGGCCGGACGGTCGACCGGCCGCGATCGCGCCGGCCTATGCGAAGAGCCACAGCCAGGGCGAATATGTGTTCGATCATGCCTGGGCCGACGCGTACGAGCGAGCGGGCGGACGCTATTACCCGAAGCTGCAAGTTGCCGTTCCCTTCTCTCCTGTGCCGGGACCTCGGCTGCTGCTGCGGGACGAAAGCGCCGCGCCCCAGCTGATTGCCGCCATCGAGGCAGTGACAGTGCAGAGCGGTTTGTCTTCCGCTCACGCCACCTTCATCGCGCCCGATCAGGTGCCGCTGTTCGAAGCGGCCGGGTGGTTGATCCGCACCGACAGCCAATTTCATTGGCAGAACCGGGGCTATGGCAGCTTCGACGACTTTCTGGCCGACCTCTCCTCGCGCAAGCGCAAGGCGATCCGCAAGGAGCGGGCCGCGGCGGTGGAGGGGCTGGAAATCCACCACCTGTCCGGTCCGGAGCTGACCGAGGAGCTGTGGGACGCCTTCTGGATTTTCTATCAGGATACCGGCTCCCGCAAATGGGGCCGGCCCTATCTGAAGCGTCGTTTCTTCTCCCTGCTCGGAGAGCGGATGGCGAACCGGACGCTGCTGATCCTGGCGCTACGCGACGGCAAGCCCATCGCAGGCGCGCTGAACCTGATCGGAGAAGACACGCTCTATGGCCGTTATTGGGGTGCGACCGAGGAAGTGCCCTTCCTTCACTTTGAGCTCTGTTATTATCAGGCGATCGACGCGGCCATCGCGCGGGGGCTGAAGACGGTAGAGGCGGGGGCGCAAGGATCGCACAAGCTCGCCCGCGGCTATGTGCCCGTGCCGACCTGGTCGGCACACTACATCCCCGATCCGGGCTTCCGCGCCGCCATCGCCGACTATCTCGAGCGCGAACGAATGGCCGTGGCGCGCGAGGTCGAGTTCCTGAGCGAGATGGCGCCGTTCAAGCGAGGCGGAGGCGGATGAGCATGGCGAACGAAGGGGAAGGGGTTACGGGCAGCTGCCATTGCGGCGCGGTGCGGATCAAAGTGCCGAACCCGCCCGAATGGGTGGCGAGCTGTAATTGCTCACTCTGCACCAAGCTCGCCTGGCTCGTGGCCTATTATCCCGACGATGCGGTGACCGTGTCCGGTGAGACCGTGCCTTACATTTGGGGCGACCGGATGATCGGCATCCACCATTGCCCCATCTGCGGCTGCGGCACCCACTGGAAGACTTTGGGCGAGGATTTCGGTCGCATGGGTGTGCATGCCCGACTGCTCGACGGCTTCGATCCGGCCAAGGTGGAAGTGCGGCTGTTCGACGGCCGCTAATTCATGATCTTGCTGTCGTTGGTCTTGGCCCAGTTGGCCTCGCCGATCACATAGGCGCGAACCGCTTCGGCGCCGGCCTCGTCCATCACCGGCTTGAAACTGACCATGCCGCGTTCGTGCAGCACACCGTCGATCACCACGCCCTTCCATGTCGCCGCGTCTGCGAGCACGGGCGAGTAGCGCAGGTCAGGCGTCACCCCGCCGCTCACCGCATTGGAGCCGTGGCAGACGGAGCAATAGCGGCCGAACAGCGCCTTACCTTGCGCCACCTTCGCCGCGGGTGCCGTCGCTGGCGGCGGATCGAGCGCTAGCACGGTCGAGGCGGGCACCGCCGGTAGCCGCCCGTTACCGCCCAGCTTCAGCACGATCAGGCGCGGGATGCTCGGCAGTTTCTTGGCTGGGAGCCCCGCATAGCCAGAGGTCAGGTCCCAAGCGCCGCCGCGGCTGGTCGTGACGGCGACATATTGCACGCCCTTGATCGAATAGCTTGACGCAGCCGCCATAACGCCGGACTGGACTGGGAGCGCCCAGAGCTGCTTGCCTGTGTCGGCCGCATAGGCGCGGAACTCGCCCAACGCCGTGCCCTGGAAGACTAGGTTGCCTGCCGTCGCGAGCGTGCCGCCATTCCAGGGGGTCGGATATTCGACCCGCCACCGCGCCTTGCGAGCGGCCGGGTCCCAGGCGACCAGCGAGCCCTTGGTCGCGGCGATCGCCGCCTTGATGAAGCCAGGATCAGGCGGCAGCGCGCCTTCGCCCATGTTGGCGGCGACGTTGAAGCCGAGCGCGCGCCGCTGGGCATCCTCCGCCACCAGCGGCGGAATGAAGCCGAAGCCAATATCGTTGACCGGCAGGTAGACGAGGCCGGTCAGCGGCGAATAGCTCATCGGCTGCCAGCTATGCGCGCCGATCGGAGCCGGCGCGCCGATCCAGGGCTTCCCGGTCTTGTAGAATCGCGCTTCCGGGTTCTCGATCGGGCGCCAGCTGGTGGGATCGTAGCCGGTCGCCCAGTTCACGGCAGTGAACATGTCGGCGGAAAGCGGCTTGCCCGTGGCGCGGTCGATGACAAAGAAAAAGCCGTTCTTCGGCGCGTGGTACAGCACCTTGCGCCCGTTCATGTCGGCCAGGATGATCGGTTGGGTGGCGGTATAGTCCCAAGTCTCGCCGGGGGTCTCCTGATAGTGCCATTTGTAGGCGCCCGTGTTCGGATCGACGGCCACGACCGACGAGAGGAACCAATTGTCACCCTCGCCGCCGCTGCGCACGCCATGGTTCCAGGGCGACCCGTTGCCGACGCCCAGGTACAGCTGGTCGAGTTCGGGATCATAGACGATCGCATCCCAAACGGTGCCGCCGCCGCCCGCCTGTTTCCACTGGCCGTCATTCCACGTCGCCGCCGCCTTGGCGAGAATCGGGTCGGAGGCCTCGCCGTCCGCTTTCCCGTCCGGGTTGGGTACGGTGTAGAAGCGCCAGCGCTTGCTTCCGGTCGCGGCGTCATAGGCGGTGACATAGCCGCGCACGCCGAACTCGGCGCCGCCATTGCCGATAATGACCATGTCCTTCACGACACGCGGCGCGCCGGTGATCGTGTAGGGCTTGGAGGTGTCGGTAGTCTGGACCTGCCACAGCTGCTTGCCGGTCGCGGCATCCAGGGCAATCAGACGGCCATCGAGTGCGCCGAGATAGAGCTTGCCCTTCCACACCGCGACGCCGCGATTGACCACGTCGCAGCAGCTGTGCGCGCCCTTCAGACCGTCGATCTTCGGGTCGAAGGTCCAGAGCGGCTTGCCGCTGGTCGCGTCGAAAGCGAAGACTTTCGACCAGGGACCGGTCACGTAAAGCACGCCGTCGACCACCACCGGCGTCGCCTCCAGGCCGCGCGCATCGGGCAGGTCGGCAAACCAGGCGATGCCGAGTTGATTGACGTTGCCGGCGTGGATCTGGGTGAGCGGACTGAAGCGCTGCTCACGATAATTGCGGCCGATCGCAGGCCAGTCGGTGCCGTCGCCGCCTTTGGTCAGATAGGCGCCATCGACCTTCTCGCCCGTCTTTGCATAGGCCGCAGCGCCCAACACCAAAGCCGCCGCTACAATCGCCCGCATGACCGTCTCCGCATTCTTATTCTGCGGGTCAGTGTGCGACAGCCGGTTGCGTTTTGCTACGGCATTTAGGAGGCGGCTTCATGCGCATCGTGCCGCCCATCTTTCTGTATCTGCTGGCGATCGTCTGGGCCCTCTTGCTGCCCCTGTCTTGCGGAGGCGGGGTGGGCATGGCCGTGCAGGCCGCAGGTTATGCCGCGATGACGCCGCTGATCGGACGCGCCTCGACGGTTCTGAACTTGCGCCTGCCCTGGCCCGCATTGCCCCTGGCGCACCTACCGGTCGGTCTGCTGCTCGCCGCCGGAGCCGCCGCGATCACGATCGCCGGCCATGGGCTCGTCGGAACGGGCTGCGGAGGCGATGCGCTGCTGATGCCAGTAGTCAGGCGGGCGCTTGCCCTCTACGCGGCGGCGGCGCTCCTTCTGTTCCTGATCGAAAGCCGCCGTCAGGCGTAGGGCGGTTTGTCTAGGCCAGCCGAGCTCTTTGTAAAGATCTCGCAGCCGGTCTCGGTGATGCCCACCGAGTGCTCGAACTGGGCGGACAGCGAACGGTCGCGGGTCACGGCGGTCCAGCCGTCTTCGAGCACCTTACAGTCCGGCCGGCCGATATTGATCATCGGCTCGATGGTGAAGAACATGCCCGGCTTCAGCTCCGGACCGGTGCCGGGACGCCCGGCATGCACAACCTCGGGCGCGTCGTGGAATAGGCGGCCAAGACCGTGGCCGCAGAAATCGCGCACCACGCCATAACGGTGCTTCTCGGCGAACGACTGGATGGCATGGGCGATGTCGCCCATCCGGTTGCCGGGCTTGGCCTGCTCGATGCCCCGCATCATCGCTTCATAGGTGACGTCGACCAGCCGCTTCGCCTTCACGCCGACATCGCCGATCAAATACATGCGGCTGGTGTCGCCGTGCCAACCGTCGAGCAGGGGCGTGACGTCGACATTGACGATGTCGCCGTCCTTGAGAGTCCGGTCCGACGGGATGCCGTGGCAAACGACATGGTTGATCGAGATACAGCTGGAATGCGTATAGCCGCGGTAGCCGAGCGTCGCCGGCACGGCGCCGGCACGCAGCATATGCGCGCGCACCATCGCGTCGATCGCCTGCGTCTCGACGCCGGGCACCATGTGCGGCACGATCGCGTCAAGGATTTCGGCGGCGAGCCGGCCCGCTCTCCTCATGCCCTCGAACCCCTCGGGCCCGTGCAGCTTGATCGCGTTGGTGCGCGTGGAGGCAGAATCGGCGTCGATATAGCTGGTCATCGCCGCCGATATAGTCGCGTCGGGCATCCGAACCAACTCCGGTCATCATGTCGAAACGGACGCATTTTTCTGGTGCGTTTGGGGAATCGGAAGCTATGGTGCTCCTGATCCGCTTAACCCCCCGCGGGTCGCGAAGGGAGTTCAGATTATGAAGCGTAGCTTGATCGCACTTGCTGCCGCGCTCAGCATGGCCGCTGCTCCGGCAGTTGCTCAGACCAGCGCATCCAAATTGTCACTGGCGAGCGCCGCGCGCACCTCGGCCCAGGTCGAAGGCAACCAGCTCGAGGGCAACCTGCTGCTGATCGGCCTCGCCGCCGCCGCGGTTATTGCACTGGCCGTGTTCGTCGTGTTCGACGACGACGATTCCGAAAGCGCCTGAGCGGCAGCTATCGAATGAGAAGGGCGCCGGCAGCGATGTCGGCGCCCTTTTTCTTTTTCGGAAGCATACCGGCGGTGCGGTTTTTTGCCGGAAGGAACGACGCCACGTTAGGCGGCGCCATCCCTTGAACGGCCACTAAGCGGCTGGAACATCTCGATAACTGCTCGGTGAAGGGGAAACCGACCGCGCACTCGCTAGAAGCGATCGTCTGCCCTGTCCTATCCGCTTCCTTCACAAGATTGGGGGACAGTGATGTTGAGACCAGTGGTTTTCCGATCGGCAATGGCCGCGGCGGCGCTTGCATGCGCGGCGACTGTGGCGGCCGCCGTACCGAACCAGCGTGAGTGGAACAGCGCCAAGCAGGCGGAGACGCTCGCTAACGGTGTCACGCTGCGCTTCGTCGAAGCGGGGACAGCTGACGGGCCTCCTTTGCTGCTGATCCACGGCTTCACCGACACCAGCCGCAGCTGGTCGACGCTCGCGCCGCTGCTGAGCCGATACAGGCTGATCATCCCCGATCTGCGTGGGCATGGTGGCTCGGACAAGCCAGAATGCTGCTATGCGATTGGCAATCTCGCCTATGACCTGAAGCTGCTGCTCGACTCCAGGAAGATCGAGCGCGTGCACGTGGTCGGACATTCGCTCGGCAGCATCGTCGCGCAGCGATTGGCAGCCGATCATCCGGAGCGCGTGCAGGGGCTGGTGCTGATAGGATCGACGAGTCTGCCGGCGGTATCGCGTGGCGACTGGCTGTGGACCAACATCATGGCGCTCCGCGACCCGATCGACCCTAAGAGTCCCTTCATTTCCGAGTGGATCAGCGTTGCCACGCCCGCCGATCCTGACCTGCTGGCGGCAGTGCGCCCCGAGACCGTCGCGACGCCGATCAACGTCTGGCGGAGCATCGCCCCCGAGCTCGCCATGTCGTCGACTGGCCGGCTCGCCGGGGAAATCAAGGCGCCCACCTTGATCCTGTGGGGCGACAAGGATTCGGCTTTTGGACCGGGTGCCCAGGAGGAGTTACGCAGAGTGCTGCCGCAGGCCCGCTTCACCGCTTTTGCGGGGCAGGGTCATAATCTGCACTGGGAGCGGCCGGACGCAGTCGCCGCGGCAATCACCGCCTTCCTGCGGTGAAGCGGCTTGCGCGGGACCGCAGCCGGGCTAAGGCCGGGCCATGGTTGCCGAACGCATCTGGACCGCGGGGCTTGTCATCATCGGGGACGAGATCCTGTCCGGACGGACCCAGGACAAGAATATCGCGCAGATCGCCCTGTGGCTGAACCTTCAGGGCATCAGGCTCGCCGAAGTGCGGGTCGTCGGCGACTCGGAGGACGCGATCGTCGAGGCAGTGAACGCGCTGCGCTCCCGCAACGACTATCTGTTCACCACCGGCGGCATCGGCCCGACTCATGACGATATCACGGTGGACGCCATCTCAAAGGCGATCGGCGTCCCGGTGGTCGTGCACCCGCGCGCGCGTCAGATGCTCGAGCGCTATTATGAGAGCCGCGGAGGTGTGACCGAGGCGCGGCTGCGCATGGCGCGCGTGCCGGAAGGTGCCGACCTGATCGAGAACCGTATGTCTGGCGCGCCGGGCATACGCTGGCGCAACATCTTCATCATGGCAGGCGTACCGCACATCACGGCGATGATGCTCGATGCGATGGCGGGCACGCTTGAGGGTGGTCAACCACTCCTGTCGGAAACGATCGGCTGCTGGGTGGCGGAAAGCGAGGTGGCCGACCTGCTGCGCGCGACCGAAAAGGCACATGAGGGCTGCCAGATCGGCAGCTACCCATTCTTCCGCGAAGGGAAGGTGGGCGCCAACTTCGTCGTCCGCTCGACTGACCGTGAGGCGCTTGCCGCTTGCCTGGCTGACCTGCGCGCGCGGCTGATCGAGGCGGGACGGGCGCCGATCGACGGCGGCATCTGACCGGTCATGGCGCGCTTTCTGCTGGGTTGGGAGCTGGGGGCAGGCCGTGGCCATCTCGTCCGCATGGCCTCACTTGCACGGCGGCTGCGGGCGGAAGGGCACGATGTTATCGTGGCCAGCCAGCGGTTGGCGGGAGGGGTTGAATTTCCTTCCGGCACGCAGCATCGGCAGGCGCCGCTCTGGCCGCGCCTGCTCGCCAATGTAGGCGCGCTGGGCGGGCCGCTGCCCAACACCATGGGCGATATCCTTTTTCGCCTCGGCCTTCACGACCCTGCGACCCTTCCAGCGCTGATCGATGCTTGGGAGGGGATCATTGCGGCGGCCCGGCCGCATGCGATCGCCGCAGACTTCGCACCTGCCCTCTTGTGCGCCGCCCGTGGTCGCGTGCCGACTTTGGTCGCCGGGCACGCGTTCGACACGGCGCCCGCCCAAATGGAGCGCTTTCCGAGCCTCACCGGAAAGCCGGCTGCCTATCCCGAAGCCGAGGTGCTCGACCAGGTGAACACCGGCTTGGCCGCGGCAGGCCGACCGACCTTGAGTGCACTGCCCGCCATCTTCGCCACGGACAGGCTTCTCGCCGGCACGTTCACCGAACTCGACCCCTACGCCGCATGGCGCAGGGATCCCGTCGTCGCGCCCTCCGTATCTCACCCGCTCGGCGAAGCAGGTGAAGGAGAGGAGATATTCCTCTATGCCAATGGCGATCTGCTGCGGACCGGCGCTCTGTGGGACGGCCTGGTACGCTCGGCGCTGCCGGTCCGGGTCTATGCCCAGGGTGCGTCTGTAGGGCAGAAAGCGGAACTGGCGAAGCTAGGCTTCATCGTCGAGCCCGGCCCCGTCCCGTTCGCTCGCATCGCGGAGCGGTCGCGGCTGGTCATGACCTATGGCGGTGTCGGCTTTGTCAGCAGTGCCTTGGCTGCAGGCCTTCCGGTCGTCGTCGTGCATTACGATCTGGAGAAGGCGCTGACGGGCCAGGCGATCACCCGGATGCAGCTTGGCGGGCATGTCCATGCGGGCGGCATCCAGCCGGAGGCGTTCGCGACGTCGCTCCGCCAGCTCTACCACAATGACAGCTTTCAGCGGCGCGCACGCGAGCTGGCGCCAGGCTTTCGGGAGCGGCTGGCGCCCGAGCAGGAGGATCTGGCGGCCGCCGCGCTGCTAGAGCTGGCTGGCGCGGGGTAGCCGCCGCAGCGTCGCTAGCGCGACAAGGCCGAAGGCCGCGGCGACGATGAACGCCGCGCCGGGAAAGCGCAGCGCGGCGTCGTCGCGGGTGAACTCGGCCATGACGCCGGTCAGCGGCAGCGGCGCGACGATGGCGCCCAATCCCAGGCACATGCTGGCAATTCCCTGCACTTCGCCCTGCGTGTCTGCCGTGGCGCGACGCGACATCATCGCCATCAGACTCGGCTGAACCAGCGACTGGATCGCGATCAGCGGCATGATCGCATAGGCTTGCCAGGTCTCGGTCGCGAAAGCGTAGAGGAGAAAGCCTGCAATGGCGCCGATCAGGCCGATCGTGGCCGCATCGCGCTCGCCGAACCTTTTCACGGCGGGGCCGGTCAGGAGCATCTGGCTGAATGCGATGACGACGCCGACGGCGGCGAGACTGGCGCCGATCATGCCGCTGGACCAGCCGAACTGGGCAATGCCGTAAAAGGCCCAGGTGAGCGGATAGACGAGGCTGGCAATCTGCCAGAGCGTCAGGATGGCGGCCACGGACATTAGGCCTGAGGCCCTGCGCGCGGCGGCGAGAGCCCCCAGCGGGTTGGCGCGGCGCCAGTCGAACGGCCGCCGATGCTCGCGCGCCAGGCTCTCCGGGAACACCAACAGACCATAGAGGAAGTTGACCGCTGCCAGGCCGGACGCGGCGTAGAACGGCGCGCGGTCGCCCAGTTCTCCGAGCAGGCCGCCAAGCGCTGGGCCGAGTACGAAGCCGACGCCGAACGCGGCACTGACATAGCCGAAAGTGCGGGCGCGCTGCTCCGGGGGCGTCATGTCGGCGATCGCGGCTTGAGCAGGGGCATAGCTGCCGCCGAACGCGCCTGACAGCACCCGGCCGAGGAAGATCAGCGGCAGGGTGTACGCCACCGCCAGCAGCAGATAGTCGAAGGCGAGGCCGGCGAGCGCGATCAGCAGCACGGGGCGGCGGCCGACCCGGTCGGAAAGATTGCCGAGGATCGGCGCCGTCAAGAACGCCGCAAGGGAGATGGCGAGTCCCATCCAGGCGCCGATCTCGATCGCGTCGGCGAGTTCGATGTGGCCCACGCTCATCAGCAGCTGCGGCAGCACCGGAATGATCAGGCCGAAGCCAATCGAGTCGATGAAGATGGTCGCCAGCACGAACATCAGCGGTCGCGTTCTCGGCACTCGTCCCTCCCGTCCGCGCGAGCACCGGCGCCGGTGCCTCTTGCCCAAAGCGCTCGGCCGGGACAAGCCGGAGCGAGGAGGATCCGATGGGCAGATTGACGGGCAAGCGGGCGGTGATCACCGGAGCGGCGAACGGGATCGGACGCGCAATTGCCGAGCGGTTTGCCGCGGAAGGCGCCTCGCTGCTGTTGGCCGACATCGCTGCCGCGGAGCTGGAGGCGCTAACGCGGCGGCTCGGTCAGTGCTGCGTGACCGCCGACGTTTCAACCTCCTCGGGGCTGGACGCGATCTTCGATGCCGTCGAGCGGGAGTGGGGCCGACTCGACATTCTAGTGAACAATGCCGGCGTGACGCACGCCGCCACGCTGGACGAGCTGCGCGAAGAGGATTTCGACCGCGTCTTCGCGATCAATCTGAAGGCGGCACTGTTCGGTACGCAGCGCGCCGCGCGGCTGATGGGAGAGGGCGGCGCGGTCATCAACATGTCGTCGGTCAATGCCGTGCTCGCGATCCCGAACCAGATCCCCTATGTCGTCTCCAAGGGGGCGCTCAAGCAGCTGACCAATGTGACGGCGCTGGCGCTGGCGCCGCGCGGCATCCGGGTAAATGCGATCGGACCCGGCACCATCCTGACCGACATGGCGCGCGGCATCATGACGGATAAGGCGGCGGAAGAGCGGATCCTCAGCCGCACACCGCTGGGCCGGACCGGCACGCCTGAGGAAGTGGCCGCTGTGGCCCTGTTCCTGGCGTCGGACGAGAGCAGCTATATCACTGGCCAGACCATCTACCCTGATGGTGGGCGGCTGGGCCTGAACTATACGATGCCTCGTCAGGCGGGCTGACCGAAGCCGCCGCCGCCTGGCGTTTCGATTACGAACACCTCGCCAGCGCCTACCTCGACGGCCTGCGCCGGGCCAATCTCTTCTACTCGGCCGTCCGCGCGCACGACCGCATTGCGGCCGCAGGCGCCCGGCGCCCCGCCCTCCAATCCGAAGGGCGCCACGCGGCGGCGATTGGAGAGGATGGCGGCGGTCATCGGCTCGCGGAAACCGATGCGGCGGACGACACCGTCGCCGCCCCGATGCCGGCCGGCCCCGCCTGAACCCTGCCGTATCTCGAAGCTTTCGAGCAGCACCGGGAAGCGCCATTCGAGCACTTCTGGGTCGGTCAGGCGCGAGTTGGTCATGTGCGTATGAACAGCCGACGCACCGTCGAAGTCGGGGCCGGCGCCGGCGCCGCCGCAGATCGTTTCGTAATATTGGTGGCGCGCATTGCCGAACGTGAAGTTGTTCATCGTGCCCTGCGCGGCAGCCAAGGCGCCGGTCGCGCCATAGACCGCGTCGGTGATCACCTGGCTCGTCTCGACATTTCCAGCCACCACCGCCGCCGGATAGCGCGGCTTGAGCATCGAGCCGTCCGGAACCACAATGTCGATCGGCTCCAGGCAGCCATCGTTCATCGGAATGGCGTCGTCCACCAGAGTGCGCATGACATAAAGCACGGCCGCGCGTGAGATTGAGGGCGGCGCGTTGAAGTTGGACGGCAGCTGATCGCTCGTGCCGGTGAAGTCGACGCGGGCGCGGCGAGCCTCCCGATCCACGGTGATGGCCACGCGCACGATGGCGCCATTGTCCATCTCATACTCGAAACTGCGGTCGGGCAGCCGGTCGAGCACCTGGCGCACCGCCTCGGCGGCGTTATCCTGGACGTGGCGCATATAGGCGACCACCGTTTCGCGGCCATATTGGGCGAGGATCCGGTCCAGCTCGGCGGCGCCGCGCGCACAGGCAGCGATCTGGGCGCGGAGGTCGCCGACATTACGGTCCGGGTCCCGCGCGGGCCACGGACCGGCGGCGAGCGCGGCGCGGAACTCGGCTTCGAGCAGCCGCCCATCCTCTACCACCAGCAGCGAGTCAAATAGGACGCCTTCTTCGTCCAGCGACTGGCTGTCGGGCGGCATCGAGCCTGGCGTGCGGCCGCCGACATCGGCATGGTGGCCGCGCGCAGCGACATAGAAATCGGGGGCTTCGCCCTCGCCGAAGACCGGCATGACCACCGTCAGGTCGGGCAGGTGGGTGCCGCCGTCATAGGGGTTGTTGATCAGATAGACGTCGCCCGGCTTCAGTCCCCTCGCGCTTGCCTGTGCCCGCTCCCGCATCGCGCGGACGCTGTCGCCCATCGAGCCGAGATGGACGGGCATGTGCGGCGCGTTGGCGACGAGCCGCCCCTCGGCATCGAACAACGCGCAAGAGAAATCGAGCCGTTCCTTGATGTTGACCGACAGCGCCGTGTTCTGGAGCGCCTGGCCCATCTGCTCGGCGATCGCCATGAAGAGGTTGTTGAAGATCTCGAGCCGCACCGGATCGGGCTTGGCGAGATCGGCGGCTGCCGTCGTTGATCTGCTGCAGCCGGTACGCGCCAGGACCAGGTCGCCTGCCACTGTACGGGTGACGCTCCAGCTCGGCTCAACGACTGTGGTGGCGCTGGAGTCGTAGAGGATCGCTGGCCCGGCGATCGGTCGGTCCACCCGCAGCGCCTCGCGCGCCATCAGCTGCGCTTGCCGAGCCTCGCCGCTCATGAAGACCTCGACGGCCGACCCCCTATTTTCGGTCGCGTGGGCGCCGATGCTGCCTTGGGGCACCGTCGCCGGCACGATCAGTTCGACCGTCGCGCTTTCGACGATCAGCGGCGTGCCAGGCGCTGTGAAGGCGAAGCGCTGCTGGTAGAGCGCCTCGAATTCACTTCGCACGCTCTCCGCATCGGCCGGAGCGACGTCTAGGGCCGTGTCGGTGCCTTCGTAGCGGACGCTCAGCCGGTGCTCGAACCGCCGCGCCGTCAGGTCGAAGCCGTCGGCGGCGATGTCGGTGAGGCAATCCGCTTCCAGCTGTTCGAAGCTGATCCGCAGCCGGCCGAGCAGTTCATCGTCCAGCCGCGCCTCGACGGCGCGGGTGCGGAGCACGCGCTGGTCGGCAAGGCCGATGCCATAGGCGGAGAGAACGCCGGCGAGCGGATGGATGACGATCCGCTCCATGCCGAGCGCGTCGGCGACCAGACAGGCATGTTGCCCGCCGGCGCCACCGAAGCAGGCGAGCGCGTAATCAGCCAAATCATGGCCGCGCGCGATCGAGATCTTCTTGATCGCATTGGCCATGTTGTCGACGGCGATGGCGAGAAAGCCTTCGGCGATCTCCTCCGGAGTTCGGGGAGGGAGCCCGGCCGCAGCCATCTCATCCGCGACTTGGGCGAGGCGCATGCGTGCCGCCTCGACGTCGATTGGCTCGTCGCCGCCGGGGCCGAAGACGTGCGGGAAGACCTGCGGCTGGAGCTTGCCTAGCGCGACGTTGCAGTCGGTGATGGTGAGCGGCCCGCCGCGGCGATAGCAAGCGGGCCCCGGATCGGCGCCGGCACTTTCGGGGCCAACGCGCAATCGGGCGCCGTCGAAGCGGCAGATCGAGCCGCCGCCGGCTGCGATCGTGTCGATGCTCATCATCGGAACGCGCAGCCTGACGCCTGCGACCACTTTTTCCAGCGTCCGTTCGAAACTGCCCGCATAATGCGACACGTCAGTCGAAGTGCCGCCCATGTCGAAGCCGATCACCTTGCCGAACCCCGCCGCCTCGCTGGTCCGCGCCATGCCGACAATGCCGCCGGCCGGCCCGGACAGGATCGCGTCGCGCCCGCGAAACGCTTCGGCTGGAGCGAGGCCGCCGTTCGACTGCATGAAGGACAGCGGCACGTCGGGCCCGAGCGCCTCGCGGACCTGCCGCACATAGCGGTCCAGGATCGGAGACAGATAGGCGTCCACCAAAGTCGTGTCACCGCGGCTGACGATCTTCATCAGCGGGCTGACGCGGTGACTGACTGATACTTGGGTAAAGCCCAGGTCCTCGGCGATGCGTGCGGCGGCTTCCTCGTGCCGGGGATAGCGATAGCCGTGCATCAGCACGACCGCGATAGCACGCAGGCCCGCGGCATAAGCTGCCGCAAGGTCGTTCCGTAGCCGCTCTTCATCCAGAGCGGTCAGCACCTGCCCCTGTGCATCGATCCGCTCGTCGGCCTCGATCACGCAGCTTTCCAGCCGGTCAGGCAGCACGATCTTGCGGTCGAACAGCTTGGGACGGTTCTGATAGCCTATCCGCAACATGTCACGGAACCCGCGCGTGACGACCAGCGCCTCGCCCGCGCGCTCCAGCAGCGCATTGGTGGCGACCGTCGTGCCCATCTTGACGCTGCCGATGCGCTCGGTGGGGAGCGGCGCCCCGTCAGCCAGCCCGAGCAGACCGCGGATGCCTTGGATGGCGGAGTCCTTGTATCGCTCAGGATTTGCGGAGAGCAGCTTATGGGTGACGATCTCTCCGTCCGGCCTCAGCGCGACGATGTCGGTGAAGGTGCCGCCGCGATCGATCCAGAAATGCCATTTAGCCGCTGCATTCGTCATGTCCGCCTCGTAGCTCTCGTGAGCGCAAGGGCAACTGGCCAAGCGTTCGTGGCGCGCTATCCTGTCGCCGCTGCTTGAGGCGGGGCAGGGAAAAGTTTCTTCATGGGCGCGGCGCGTCGGCTTAAGTCGGGCTGCGAAAGGACGGGCGTGGGCAGGAACCTGACACATCTCGAGCGGCTGGAGGCCGAGAGCATCCACATCATGCGCGAGGTGGTCGCCGAGGCCGAGCGCCCGGTGATGCTCTATTCGATCGGTAAAGACTCAGCGGTGATGCTGCATCTTGCCAGGAAGGCCTTCTTCCCTGCGCCGCCGCCTTTCCCGCTGCTTCATGTCGATACGACCTGGAAGTTCCGCGACATGTATGCGCTGCGCGAGAAGGCCGCGCGCGACGCGGGCATGGAGCTGCTGGTCCACCGGAACCCGGAAGCCGAGCAGCGGGGTATCAATCCGTTCGATCATGGCCCGCTCCACACCGACATGTGGAAGACGGAAGGTCTGAAGCAGGCGCTCGACAAACATGGCTTCGACGCGGCGTTCGGCGGCGCCCGGCGTGACGAGGAGAAGAGCCGAGCGAAGGAACGCGTCTTTTCCTTTCGCTCGGCCAATCATCGCTGGGACCCAAAGAACCAGCGGCCGGAGCTGTGGAACCTCTACAATGCCCGCAAGAACAGGGGCGAAAGCATCCGCGTCTTTCCGATCTCCAATTGGACCGAACTCGACATCTGGCAGTATATTCATCTCGAAGGCATCGAGATCGTGCCGCTCTATTTCGCGGCGCCGCGGCCGACGGTGGAACGGGATGGGCTGATCCTGATGGTCGATGACGTCCGCTTCCGCCTGGCGCCGGGCGAGCAGCCGGTCACCCGCTCCGTCCGCTTCCGTACCCTCGGTTGCTATCCGCTGACAGGGGCGGTCGAAAGCGAGGCGCGGACTTTGCCGGAGGTCATCCAGGAAATGCTGCTCACCACCACCTCGGAGCGACAGGGCCGCGCGATCGACAAGGACGCGGGCGATGCGTCGATGGAGAAGAAGAAGCAGGAGGGCTATTTTTGACGTGGAACGTCATGCGAAGCGTGAAGTCCACGTCAACCCCGGCCTTGAGCCGGGGTCCAGCTGCCTTTGGCTCCAAAAGAAAAGCGGGACCCCGGCTCAAGGCCGGGGTGACGGAGTGAATACGTGACCGACCATAGCTACCGCGCCGACGACCTCATCGCGCGAGACATCGATGCCTATCTTCATCGGCATCAGCATAAGTCGCTGCTGCGCTTCATCACCTGCGGGTCGGTCGATGACGGCAAGTCCACGCTGATCGGGCGGCTGCTCTACGATTCGAAGATGATCTTCGAGGATCAGCTCGCCGCGCTCGAAGCGGATTCGAAGCGGGTCGGAACGCAGGGGCAGGAAATCGACTTCGCGCTGCTGGTCGACGGTCTCGCGGCCGAGCGCGAGCAGGGCATCACCATCGATGTCGCCTACCGCTTCTTCGCGACGGAAAAGCGGAAGTTCATCGTCGCCGATACGCCGGGCCACGAGCAATATACCCGCAACATGGTGACGGG